>Ga0187827_10004739_pt1 | contig 16470 bp, 11 predicted proteins | sample ETNtaG_39_FD_167969 | JGI IMG/M metagenome (GOLD analysis project Ga0187827, IMG submission 167969) | Marine microbial and viral communities from oxygen minimum zone, Eastern Pacific Ocean - ETNP2014_SV_150_PacBio MetaG (Illumina Assembly) | ecosystem: Environmental > Aquatic > Marine > Hypoxic...
GTGCCTCTTGTGAAAGCGCCTCCCCCTTGACAAATCGGACCACCTCCTGAGTGGCCTCAATCTCCATCCTTGCTCGACAATCTTCCGACATCGACCCCATGTGCGATGTCAATAAGCATTCTTTTAGATCACACAAGGGCCCTGAGTAGGGTTCGGTTTCAAACGTATCGATCGCGGCACCAAAAAGCGTGCCATTTTCTAATGCGATCCTTAGGGCCCTTTCGTTAACAATTCCACCACGTGCTGTATTAATCAGCACGGCGTTCTTCTTAACGAGATTAAGCTCCTCTTCACTGACCATACCACGTGTATCCTGAGTCAGCGGAACATGGATCGTTATCACATCTGCCTCACGAAAAATTGACTCCTTACTGGCCATTTTTACGTGCCCCGGTAGACTGCTTTCAATACTCGGATCGATGTCGTTAACGAGAATCCTCTGGCAACCGAACCCCGACAGATACTCAACAACTCGAGAACCGATACGCCCCGCCCCGATAACACCAATCGTTGAATCGGAAAGTCGACGACCAAAGATTCGTTGCCAATGACCATGGTGCATCGCGTCATTAGAAATGTGGATACATCTTAGTAACGATAACATCAGGCCAATCGTGAGTTCCGCAACTGCTGGACTCGGCGCATCTGGTGTATACGTCACCCGAATATTTTTTCTACGGGCAGCGACGAGGTCTACACTGTCTAGTCCAATACCAACACGTGAGATTAACTTTAGTTTCTGAGCATTCGCAAGGACTTTTTCTGAAATTTTCTCCGTCCCTGCTATCAAGTAGTCAAAATCAGCAATAGCCTCACCCAACTCCTCCTCAGACATTTTCCGGCCGTAAGGGTTTACTTTGAATTCTATTCCGGCATCATCGAGTAACTTAATTGGCGTGTTATCTGTTAATCCAAACGGAGCGGTCGAGACTAATGCCTTCATAGATCTACTCCCCACTTGCTTCAGGCATGCGAACGATCATCGCTTCGGATATACAGTTTATTAAAAGTATTTTTTCCCTCCCATTCCTCGATCATCTCTTCCTTGAATCCATGCTCAGTTATAAATTTCTCAATCCTCCCCTTGCTTAAATTTGCATTGATCTCAATCATGATCGATTTCAACCGAGGATCAGCCAGTACTCGATTCGCACCATGAATGATGTCAAGCTCGGATCCGTCAACATCAATTTTTATGTGATTCGGAAATCTCACACCTCGGTTTTCCACAAATTCATTGAGAGAGGTCACCCCTATGCCTTGCCGAAATTTCGGATCAAACTCTTTTCCCTCACTGCTTGGTCGGCTAACCCCATGGAGCGCACTACCCGTTGTAGTCGAGCGAAGAAAAAATTCAGTCTCGTGCCGCTCCTTACCAAAAGCAAGTGGAAACGGCACAACGACATCATTCAACTCGTTGGTCTCTATATTTCTGCATAACGGGAAAAAGTTAGAGAAAGCTGGCTCAAAGGCATAGACACCAGCAACTTGGTGCCCCTTATTGGCCCTTTTGATTTTATGGCCCGCATAGAGACTATAAGGGCCAACGTTTGCACCAACATCGTATACGACATCCGCTGGACTCACGATGCTTCTAAGCCAGTACATGGTGACCTCTTCTCTTCTAAAACTTTCTCGTGCGCGAAGGACGTGCTCCGTGTAACTGGTTGTAACGAATGTAATCACCATATCGTCAACATGGGTGCGCACTTTCAAAGGTACTTTGAGCAGCAGCAACAACTTCGCAATCGTGAAACGGGCCTTTCTAAGATAAGCGCTAGGTTGAAGATATTTCTTGTTCATTTTACACACAGCAGTCGTGAGCGCAGATGAGGAGCCAATTTCTAGCGAACCCTGACCTGATCGCTCCCGGCAAGCAATGTTCAAGCATAAAGCGGGAGAAGCGGGTCTGATCTCATTAATTCTTCAACCTCTCTCAGATCCTCAGGCGTATCCACACCGATGGATTCTTCTGTAGTTTTTATCATCCTCACTGCTCCGCCCATCTCAAGAATACGCATCATATCTACAGACTCTATCTTCTCCAGTGGTGTCTCAGGAGTTTGGTTAAACTTCAAAAGAAAATCGCGACGAAATGGAATAACACAGATTTGTTTGAGCATGGGGACCACGTCGACACCTTTCTTCCGAGAGGGAATAGGCTCTCGAGAGAAGTACAGCGCATTGTTGTTTTGATCGGTGACTACCTTGACGGTATTTGGATCATCAAATTCTTTTACAGACTTTATATCCCCCATTAGGTTCACTACTTGAAGCGAAGCGTCTTCATTAAATGGCCTAATTGCATCCGACACCATCTCTGGCGTATCCATCGGCTCATCTCCCTGGGCCATAACCAGAAGATCGATTGGTTTCCCAGACAGTTCCTCAATTTTCAGCATCGCCTCCGCAGCACGATCCGATGCTCGCTCGTGATGTCTAGATGTCATAACAACATTGCCACCTAAACCTTGGATATAGTCAAAAATCTCCTTATCGCAAGTGGCAACATAGGTTGCGTCTAAATTCGGACACATTCTCACGCGATGATAACAGTGTCCGATCATCGGCGTGCCGAGAATCGGCTGCATGGGCTTACCCGGAAACCTTGATGAAGCCATTCTCGCCGGGATGACCGCGACACTTCTTAGTCGCATATCTTTCTCCATGCCTTTAACCCCGCCCTGGATCCGCTATCTAGGATCTTAAAATCTAAGCTATAGGCAACAAACTGATATCCCTGCGCCAGCGCATCCCGCAACATCTCACCATCTGGTTCGATAATATGTACTCCCCCTGGCTTACCGACTGCTTCCGCAACGGACTTTATTCTTTCCATCGCAGAAACAAAATCTGGATGAGAGAACTGCCCCGGTATACCTAGCGACCCCGAAAGATCGTAAGGTCCAACAAAGTATGCATCCACCCCGTCTACCAGTAGAATTTCTTCCAGGTTATTCACCGCATCGATATGCTCTATCTGAACAACCACCATCGCGTTTGATGCCTGCCACGATACATATTCCTCAAATCCGTGTCCATACTTTTGGGCCCGAGCAAGTCCATAGCTCCGGTTGCCGATAGGCGGATACTTGGTCGCCGCCACAGCTACTTCTGCTACTCGTTTATCATTCACCATGGGCACAATTACTCCATGCGCCCCAGAATCCATCACTCTCTTAATTTGATCAGGGTTGCTAGAAGTCAATCGAACAAATGGGACCACCTGGTTTAGCTCGATAATGCGAATTAATTCTTCCGCTTCCCGAATTGTAATAGCGCTATGCTCCAAGTCGACGGCCAGCCAGTCGAAACCCGACGCTGCCATAATTTCCGCGATCGTGGGGTGGGCGATTGTGATCCAAGAGCCTACGCTTGGACGCGCTAACAGATTATTACTCATTCAACATTTCCTTATAGAGTTGCGCCACTCTTTATTGCCAAGATCCCTGCCACCTTGAGGTGCCGTAGAATGTCCCCTGCTATGGCCTTGATGGCGTTCAGCGAATTATATCCATAATCGTCGAACGCAGACTAAATTTTGCCCCTTTGGTAATTGAGTATTGCGCCAATTCCAGATTACTTGCCGTTTTTCTCTGATCAGCATATTCAGCAAGGCCCGCGTGTATTTGCGCCTCCCACTCTTGCTCGAAGTCGATATTGATCACCGTGCATCTTCGTGCTAAAGCAGCTGCAAAATCTGGATCTAATCTGCGCAACCCGATATCAAAGTAGATGACGGGCTTGTCGGTAAATATCGACAACACGGAGGCCGTTGAAAAGAAGTCGAAAATCAAAACATCATAATCACCAATACAGTCATCTAATTGGCGTGATTCGGTGTCGCACGGGAACTCTCTTTGAATTCGGGTCTTCGGGTGCACTTTAATGGTCATGTTAGGCAAGCATTTGGCTACATTCAAATGCCACTGGTAGTAGGTTTCGCTTTCGTATGCATGGGTTGGGCCATAGAGACAGCTTCCTTGATAGACCGTCGGAATATACAGATTTCGGCTACCGGTAAGTTCACGATATTCAATGTCACTTGCCCGATCATAAGTGGATGCAATTACAGGTGAACTTCTCCTCACCACTTTCCCGGGCTTGATAATTGCCGGGAAATCGACCTGTCTGGCGTTGAATGAGCCATAGTCCACCAATACTGTACACAATGTTTTGTCCGAATACCCAAATACTGGCTCATCAAACACGGCGTTCGTGATCTCGCCATGCGTGAAAGCGACTACACACTTTCCCTGCTGTTGATAATTAATTGCGTGAATCCGATTTAACAAGTTATTCCTTGTCCCAAGCAGGATCCCCTTTTCTTTTAACACTGATTCTCTCGAGGTGGTGTGTCGCTTCGCATAAGCGAGCCAATTTTGACAGATAACTTCGCGATTCGGTGCATCTACCAGACGACCGAGATCGCGGACCAAACTATCCAGTGAATTAATTTGGCTTGCTTGATTGGGAAGGTAGGCCTGTCTTTGCAAAGCGTGTGGCAGCAGAACTTTCAAGGTCAGTCCAGCAACACGGTTACGTCGATATCCTAGCGGGATAGACAGGCCATGGGCGACGGGGAAGAGTCCCGCACCGTGGACCCTCTGTCTAAAAGAGGTATATCCAGATTGTGTCGAGAAACTGCCAATCGATACTACCGATGGGTTTCTTGCATACTCAGTGTCTACCCATGGAAAGGGTTCTGATCGAACATACTCTGCTAACGCGTTTCGATGCAAGATCAGCCCGGTAAAATGGATGACCAAATCATGGAAAAACAAAGCGAAAATATTCCCAAACCCACCATACAACTGAGCCGCCTCTTTAAAATACTCTTTAATTAGACTGCACGTTTGAAAACATAACTCATCAATCTCCGGCCTACTGGCGGAAGGCATGTCTATCCCTTGCTTGATGATTGAATGCTTGCCTTTTATCAAATTTATAGTCACAACAGAGAGTCGATGCCATTCTAATCGCGTCGATATTGCCGCCATCGCCGATGAATGTGTTGATTCTGACCTGCTAACCCCGGTGTCGAATCTACATATTCAATAATATCTTCAAGTGAAAATCTGGAGGAGCCCGAAAAATGCTCAATAATCTTCCCAACGACTACTGCATCTTGATGTGTATCGATTCCAAGACACAGCTCAGGACGCCGACGCACACCCTCCGCCTCTATATTCAACAACTTGAACTGATCAGGGTTCTGTCGAATATACAAGGTTCCATGCTCTCTAATCTCTTTGCTCACTTCAGCCGCATCTGCCTTAATTATGGAATCGATACGAAAAGCTTCGACCTCCATCCCAGCGGGAAAAGTTGTGACTAAATTATTACCAATCCAGTCGTACCGTTTTTCACGGTGAAAGGTAACAACAACCTCGTCAATGATTACTGGATCAACAAGAGGGTTATCACCATAAACCACAACTCCCACCTTCGCCCCTCGATCAGCAAGCGCCGTCTTAATTCTTGTTAAGACATTTTCTTGGGGCCCGCGGGAACATAGCCACCCCCGCTGCTGGCAATAATTCTCTATCTGATTATCTTCTTTGGCTAAGGTCGTGGCGACGACTACCTCATCGACGGTCTTTGCGCTCAACACACGTTGGATGAGGTGATAGAGGAGGGGTCTTCCAGAGAACTGTTGTAATGTTTTTCCCGGGAGACGCTCAGAGCCCATGCGTACTGCAAGACAGGCTACGGTTCTCACTTAAACTCTCCATGAATATTGTGGTCAATAACCCCGGATTTGGGGAACCAACTTGTACTAATTTTTTGTCGACTTCTTTGCATGGACAACGAATGAGGACGCCATAAAATAACCCTTCCAATCTCGGGGTATCTCGAGGGTAGACCCCAACGATCTAAAAATCTCCGAGTGCATATGCTCGAAAATGGGTGGCAATGGATGGTAGTGATAAAAAGACAACGATAGCAATTCTAGGCCTGCAGGGTCGAGCACATCTTGTTGTACCGACAGGGGATTATGCATTATGGAATGCACACCCTGTGTGTCGACCGTGTCAAAAATCTTCTTATGCTCCAATTTGTCATATCTTTCTGACAGAAAAGTCTCAACCTGTGTTTGAAGGGCTTCAGGAAGGCCGTCTGTAGGAATCAAGTGTTTTTGCAGAAATTCTCTCGTATGCCGATTGGTGGAAAAAAGCGAAAACAACTCGTTTCGCAAACTAAAAATAAAGTTACCCTCCGGCAGAAGTAGACGAGAGAGGTTCGACATCGTTTTTGGGAAATCATTAGCATAGTAGACGGATCCGAGTGCCATGAGGCAATCAAATGATTCTCGAGCGAGGCCAACGGGGTTCTCCATATCTTCTAGAGTTATCAAATTTGGATCTAAACCCGCAGTGGAGATATTCTCCTTAGCTTTCGCCACCATTTTTGGCGATATATCAAAACCTTTGATGTTGAAACCCATCTTTAATATGGCTATCAATGGATCCCCGGTGCCACAGCCAATATCCAGGATTTTCTTCGGCTTAGTCTTATCTAAAATACTTTTTACGATTTCCAACCTATACTTGTTCGCCGGGTACTTCTTGTGTGCTTTTTCCTTATAGTCATCCCCATAGGTATCGGCTTGTGCACCAAAATGTGCCGATGCGGCTATTTTGTTTCCCGATTTCCCATTGGCGACAGTATCCATCACATCTTGTTTTTCAATTACGTAATCGCCAACAACCAAACAATCGATGTTTGTTGAAAGAAAGCAGTCTATTGCCTCACCCGGGGTATTGACTATTGGCTGCCCCTTAACATTAAAAGAAGTATTTAAAAGTACTGGGCAGTCTGTCTCAGATTTAAACGCAGAGAGTAATTTATGGAACCGTTCGTTGATGCTTTTGCTCACCGACTGCACACGGCAACTATTGTCGACATGTACTGTTGCAGGTGCTTTTTCCTGCGCGGGACGCTTGGCTTGAGTTGCAATGAGCATATGAGGACTCGACTGTCCAATCGCGAAATATTCCGATTGATGCTCTTCTAACACTGCGGGCGCAAACGGCCTAAATGATTCTCGAAACTTTACGCGGGAATTTAGATAGTCTTTCATCTCTGCAGGAAAAGGGCGAGTCAAGATGCTTCGATTTCCAAGTGCACGCGGGCCAAATTCAGCTCGCCCCTGAAACCATCCTACAATTTTCCCTTCAGCTAACCGGCTTGCAGTCCATGCAAAAATGTCTTCTGGTATTGACGGCATCAGTTCTCGCTGTTTGAACGCCCAATTTACTTGTTCATTTGAGGCGCAAGATCCAAGATAAAAGTTTCTAACCGGTTTGGATGAGATTCCTACGCCCTGCGCTTTTTGCGCAAGAAAACAGGCTCCGAGTGCAACTCCAGCATCTCCACTAGCCGGTTGAACGAATATCTCGTCAAATAAGCCCGACTGTTCGATTTTCCCGTTCATCGAACAATTCAATGCTACTCCACCGGCCAGGCACAAGTGATCTATTTTATACAAGTCCCTGGCTTTCTCCAGTTGGCCCAGGACGATCTCCTCTAATCGAAGTTGTAACGCCGACGCTAAATCCATATGTCGTTGTTCTGGTGAATCCTGAAATTGCCGCACCCTTCCAAAACGCTCCAAGAACTTGGGACTAATCCACGTGTTTCGTTCATGTCCGTAGGTGAAGTAGCTTTGATCTACCTCATAATCAAAATCGCCAGTAACCCGAATGATGTCACGGAAGGCATCAATGTAGGATTCCTCGTTGGACGGGGCTTTTTGATGCGGATTACCATACGTCGCGAGCCCCATAACAATTCCCTCATCGCAATGATGCTTCCAGCCGAGAAAATGTGTCACTGCAGAATAGACCAGCCCAAGCGAATGTGGAAATCGACTTGCTGAGTGAAATACATCGAACTCGCCCGATCGCGCTACAGCTATCAGGCCTGTCTCGATCTCACCGATGCCGTCATAACTGGCAATGATTGCATCCGTGAAGCCGCTCGGATACAAGGCGCTCGCAAGATGGCATTCATGGTGGCGATAAAAGGAGATTTTCCCGCTGAATCCGGTCTTCTTTCGAATAAGATCTTCAGAATGGAATCTCTCAGCAATTTTTTCTCTATCATCAACTAGCGCAGAGAGTCGAGTTTCAGTCTCGATAGCAGTTCGGAGGTAGGTCTCCCGTATGTGATACACCGGGTCAAAACCAAACGCTATCTCATCGATCGTTTCTAACTCGATATTTGCTAATGTTAGGCAGTTCTGAATTGCATTTATTGGAAACTCGCGTGAATGCTTGTCACGCGTGTATCTCTCTTCTTCACACGCCGCAAGGATCCGATCGCCAACCATCAGTGCTGCCGCGGTATCATGCCCTCCATAATTAAGACCGAGTGTTATGTATTCTTTTTGCATCGTTTTACTCTATTCGCGGCCTGTCAGGTGACTCACACATGTGGTTGGGGGCGAATCGAGGCACTTCGCTTACTATTTTCGAATGAAGTATCAAACCGCCTGGAACAACTTTTCCGAACTATACCCTGACTATGAGACCAGATTCTTCCAGTCGATTGCTGATGATAGCTATATCTGAATACGCGACCCCAGTAGTTTCCGCAATATCGACCAGATCATGATCGCCATCAGCGAGAAATAAAACCCACATCATTGCATCTAAGTCATACTCGAGCGCATCTCTACTACGATTGGTGACTCCAGGCTGTTTGTTGGATCCACCAGTGCTGGGGTAAAGCCCTCTTGCCCCTAATCGTGGTTCTCCACCCTTTACTGTTGACGCTATTTTTGTATTGGAATCAAGGATCATCTGAACCTCTCGATAAACTTTTAGCGCTTCTCCAATCTGCTCTGGTGTAACAAAGTCCAGATTATCCTCAGACGTATGGTACTGTGCGTATTCATGGTATTTGTCTTTACAAATAGTGGCAACTGGAATTCTAATTCCAGGAGAGGAATATTGTCGCTCATCACTACCTGTAGGACAAAATGGGTATCGCTCGGGATCAATTTTAAAATCGCGAAACGCTAATTCGATGGCACGGTCAACTAAATGATTCCCTTTAAATGTCTTTTTGTAGCCGAGCTTGCCTGGCCCGCCACAGCAGGTTATCACTAAGCCCCCGAGAGTGCGATCTACGATATCCGGGTTATTGCTAACATATGCAATCGGGCCAATCGTCTCAGGCACAAATAGAAATCGCCATGTATGGCTTGGCTGGCCTGAATCGATGATCGATTTCGCCAATAGTGTTGTCGCAATTACGCCACTCAAATTATCATTTGCCATTGAGGGATGGCAAATGTAGGTAGAAACAAGAATCTCATCGTCTTTACGACCTGGGATTAACAGTTCACCAATCGTCAAAGAGCCGCTCGCGTCAAGCTCGGAGTCAATAACGACCTCGAGTGGCTCAGTACTTCCTCGAAGTTTCTGATATTGCTCCTGAGTGACACAAAAACCCCAGTCTTTATTATAGTAGGTGGTTCTGTAGGGAATCGCGTGAGGCATTTCCGGGAGCCAATGCAACTTTGGCTCTAATTCTGAAAACAACAACCTATGGTTTACAGGGATACTGTAACCGACTACATGTAAATTATTCTCATCAAAATCAACGATTCTCTCGCCATTGGCAGTCGCGATCCAGCCTCCCCTGATCCGCCATTCCTCAGGCACTATCCAGTCAAATACTTCCGTCCCACATGGGATTTCATGGGTCTTCAATGGGATGACACTGGCTAAACGATCCAACGTTGCTCGATTACCGGCCCCACTCAGACTCCTGGCAATTGGGAAAAGCTCATCTAACAGTTCCCGTATAAGCGTTAGTTCTCGCGGATCGGTCACTTAATCTTTTCCCAGATTAAAATCTCATCTTTTGCTATCTCGTCGTGAACTTCTTTACCAATCACGTCGTCTACCTGCGCAGGACTGATTCCAGTGCCAGGTCTCTTAAATTCAAGATCCCCTGGGCTCACAATATCACCTTTCCTAATTACTCGTGCTGCGACAATGCTCCTTCGGGCATTCAGTCGCGCAATCTCCTCAGAGGCAAGCACCCTCTTATCGAATTCACCTAACACATCCTGGGTTTCTTCAAGCAGCTGCCTAAATCGGATCAAATCTTGCCAATCCATCGCGTGATAGTGATCGTTCCCTGGCAGCGCTTTATTGTGGGTAAAATGTTTCTCCAAGATCTCCGCCCCCAAGAGGGTCGCCCATTGCAGGACCTTCATATCTCCCGGCACTGTATGATCTGAATACCCAACCAGATGCTCTGGGTACGCGCTCTTAAGTCCCGCTATCATTCCCAAATTAGCATCGGAGTTTTTCGTCGGGTAATTCAAAACACAATGCAGTAACGCTACCTTGGGCTCTCTCCCAAGTGGTTTTCCATAATTTATCCAATTCAGCGCCTGATCTATCTCATCTAAGGTTGATGCGCCTGTAGACAACACGATCGGTTTACCGAACTGTTCAATATATTGAATGAACGGCTTATTAGTGATGTCTGAAGATGAAATTTTGAACACGCCCATTAGATCATTAAGGAAGGACGCAGATTCGAAGTCGAACGGGGTGCTAAGAAATTCTATATCGACCTCACTACATCTTTCCTTTAGCTGTTCAAACTCATCCTTCCAAAACCGATCATATTTTTTGAACAGCTCATATTGGCTTTGCGTGGGCTCTTTCGAAATATCCCAGTACGCAGGGGAATTTTTTGATGCTATCGTCGACGCACGGTACGTTTGGAACTTGATGGCATCTGCACCGCCCTCTTTGGCCTCATCAATAAGTCGGTATGCAATATCAAGCTCTCCCTCGTGATTAACGCCAGCCTCAGCGATAATAAATGGGTCGCCTAAGGTTTTATTGGGCTGCCACCCTCCCAACCTGGCTGCCAGATTGTTATTTCTCAAAATATCCTCACAATAAATCTTCAAGTACTAATCGGGCCAAACTAACCCCCTACCCCGTCTCATGGATCCAGCGCGGTACCGTTGTTTGCCAATTGACTGATAACAAGATCTACAATTTTTTGTTTATTTTCAGTAAAGCAATGGGGCACCGTACGATCAAACAACTCCTTTCTATATTTATTATCACTAATGATATTCAGGAGTTCCTGCGCTACCTGACGCTCAGTAACGCCCTCTTTATATGGGTCCAATGCAATAAATCCATTTGCTCGTGAAGCAAATCCGTGGGTCTTTTCTCGCTTATGTTGCGGCACCACGATCGCTGGAACGTTCATGTGTGCCATTTCATAGACCGTACGCCCGTTTGACGTAATCGCGACAGACGCCTCTTCCATAATCTTGGAAATCACCCCTGTTGCATGAGTCAAAGAGACGTTTGGCTTCGACAAAACCTGTTTCTCCAACGCACTATAACCACGATAACCAGGGCCCGTCACAATCTCGATACCAATACGATATTTATCACAGACTGGCTCAATCGCTTCGAGTATCTTATAACTCAAATCGTGCTGATCTATTCCTCCAAAAGCCAGCAACACTGTTTTGACCTCTTGATGAAATGAGCACGGCTTAGCGTCTTCAAATTCATCTCTCACGAACAAATAGTTCTTGCCCCAGAGAATATTTCCTTCGCTAAACTGGGGTCGGTCATACAGCTCGTTTATCGTAAGGTCTGCGAGCTTTGCTCCTTCCCCCAAATCTTCGAAATTCACGACGCGAGCGCCATACGTCTGTAAGGGCGTCACATCTTCGGGAGATGTGTCCAATATATCATTGATTACGAGATCCGATTCCAAGTCAATCATGGTTGAGACGATTTCAGTTGGGCTTGCTACCTCGAGTCGATACTCGAGCTGGGCGACCTGCCTAATAACATCCTCGTTTTTGTCGTCAGTTATGAAAATAATTTCATGGTCGAGAATTTCATGGGCAAGCGAGAGAGCGCGGTATATGTGGCCCATACCCACCCTTTCGTTCCCAATTACACGAAACACGATTCTCTTTCGGGCGAGCAATTTCTCGCAAACCCACCAATCTTGAAACGACGCAATCTCAAAAACATCTTGGCCTACATCGATCGCAGTTTGTTTGAAATCTTCCGTCCTTCCCTCTTTGATTGCGGATCCGCGAATAAATACAAACGCATCAGACCGGATTTTCACGAACTCAGTCGGTTTTGACAGTAGTATCTCTTGGATTGTGAGTGGAGCTATCGCCAGGTTCCGCGCCGGTTCATCTACCGAGCAAAATACAAGCTCTGTATCACCGGTATTGAGCAGCACTTCTGCTCTTTTTAACGAATTAATACTGACCAGCGGCGCATAAGGAGATAGCCACAAAATCGTATCTGATCTTTCTGTGTGCTTCGCACAATATTTCCCAAACTTTACCGATGCCTCCTCGAGGTCGAGGATCTGAGTAGTATCAAGAAACGAGTTTGCCCCTAGTCTTTCGACCTTAAGCGCAACCTCTTCAAGATCAGTATAAATAAAAACATTAGCGCGCGGCACACCAAAACGTTCTGCTTTATCTATAAGCCTTTGAATGAGCGTCTTGCCCTGAATTTTGCGAGTCAGCGCTCCCTGAAAGATACAGGAAGATCCAAGCGCTGAAGCAAACACCTTTTTCATCATGCTAATTGAAAACTTTGTTGGGTTGGAAAGTGTGGGCAGTTCGCACCATCATCGAAACTGCTTCTACGATTTAGCCATGCCTAATAGTGGTTTGGATTACGCAGGATTTCGTAGACGAAAATCTTATCGTTTTGCCAAACGGGACTAAAGTCTGCTGGTCGACTGTCGAGGAACTTTTTTAAATCTCTTGGAGAATAGCTGCTGACATTCAGGATGTCCTCCGCCCAGTGCTTGGAAGTCTTGCCTGACCAGCTCAGTTTTCCATTTCTGTTATTTATGATCAACAGCGCATCATCTGCACCATAGTAAAGAAAATTATTTTCATAGTCGCCGTCAAAATCTGAGCGCCGAAGCTGCCACGAGGCTTTAGCGCTCGGTCTACCTTTAAGATCCAAGGCCGATGTCACGACATAGTTTGTGACATAGTCTGTAAATATCCGCTTTCCGGACTCCTGGGTCGCAAGAAAATTAATTAAGTCACCATAGAGATGGGCGCCGTTGAACTGGTCTACCGAAATCAGGCTTGGGAGTCGACTTGTTAAGTTTACAAAATCTCCCACTCGAAAAGGGAAGATGGCAATCACAAAAGCACCGATCATTGCCCCGCTCCATACGCGCTTGACCACGTGCTGCCCCTGCCTCACCTCGCTGATCGCCATAACTATAAGATTAGCTGCAACGAGAGCGATTGGGACCAGCAACGAAAAGCGCCACAAAGGATCCCACGACGCCACATGAAGAAACCAATAAACAAACAACGGATTAAATACCGTGATAACGGGAATAATCATGCCGACAAAAACATAATCACACCCCTGGAATCTCCTCCGCTCGAAAAAGAACCATAAGTACACAATCAGGCCTGTTAGACCCAACGTATCCCACACTCTCATTGAAGGGTTCGCAATCAGCAAGCCTTCAAGAATGGAGATGTAGTTTCCTAGGTCAATCAAATGGGGGGCCCCCAATGGACCTGGCTCTTTCAACCATAAAGTCGCGCACACTGCCAACAACGCAAGGATGCTGACGGCGGTCATGCTGCTTCTTGCACGTTTCATCAATACAAGAGAACTCCCTACATGGAAGAAAAAGTGTCGCAAAAAACTCCAGCACGTCAGGCCAGCAATTAGAACCAGCGCCATCAAGGCTTCTTGCTTATTAATCAAGATCATCGTAAGGAAGAAGACAAACAGTAGCAGAAGAGTAACAGTCGACCATTCTTCCTCACTCAGGTAATCGAGATACAAAACCACTACGGCATAAAGGAGCGTGGCATTAATGATGTGTGGAAAGTATGCGTAATACCTCACATAAGAGAACGACGCGACGCCTGAGATTAGTACTGTCAGAACCACGGTCAGGATTGCTGCAAACTCTCTCATAGTTGGCGTCAGCCTGATTGGGGCCCCAACTTTCAATGCAAAGAAATACGTCCCCAATAAGAAACATAAAGTCAATACTTGGGTTGCCGAACTCGTTAGCCATAGCGGGAGCATGCCCAGTTGCTCCGCGACGGTTGCATGCAAAAAAGGAACATAAAGTTTATCGTCCATTAGGACATCAAGGCTTTGATAAGGAGGGAATACGCCTTTGCGGATAACCTCTAGCTGCTCAGTAACATTTCCTAATCTTTCCCAATAGTCAGATGGGATCTCAGTGTATGGGCCGACCACAACATGATACGCAGTGAAACAAAGGATTATTGCCAGGGGAATCCATAGGTTAGTTATTGCTCCTAGATTAACTTGAAGACCGCCCGGCCACGATCGCATGGACCGAAAGCCCAGGCCGGTAGCTATCGCTAGCAAAAAAACAATGTGGATACTCCAGAGCCACGAATCAACATCTGTACCAAATGCTCGTAGCACTGCCTGACTCAACACCAACACACTTACACTCACGCCGAAAGCATTTAAGAAAAGATTTCGTGCAAAACCCCAAGCCAAAAGCATAATTGCGCCAAATACTACAAAATACGCTAAGTAAATTAATGAAGCCCATACATTGATCATCGACTCACTCCACCTGCTACTTGAGTTCGCTTGAAGCTCAACAATTTTCCTTTTCTAAGTGACTTTCTGGTCAAATTTTTTGCCGCCGCTTGAAAGGCTGATGTAAAGGAAGGTGTAGAAGAAACAAAACCCGCAGAAGGCTACCAAGCACGCCACCGTGTTATCCCAGAAAAGAACGCCTGGAACGATGCTTACCAATGCTACCAGCCACATCACTACTGAAGTTACCGCATTTTGATTGAGATGTATCGCACGCCCTATCGGTGCACTTAATCTTTCAAACACGAGCATATGGAGATGCTTCTCATCCGGCGCCATGGCTTGCCTTCTCTCAAAAATCTTTTTCCGAATAATCGAAAATATTGTTTCTACAACGGGATAAGCCATGACCAAAAGGGGAAACCACGGAGAAATTCTCGGGTGCCTGTTGACAAGAAGCAAGGCAAGGACTGCAAGCAAAAAACCAATTAAATATGCTCCCCCATCTCCTAGGAATAGTTTCCCTTTTGGGAAATTAAAAATGAATATCCCAGCCAGACTACCGAACAAAATCATGGTGTAAATCACAAGAAAATGTTCATTGACCTTAATCATCACCCAGAAAAAAGCTCCGAGAACAAGCAACGCCACCCCAATGAGAAGGCCATGGAATCCATCAATAATATTTGTTGAGTGAGCTACCCCCCCAACCATTACCAATGTAAGTATCAGTGAGGCACCTGGTTGTCCGAGAAACCGCTGGTCAAAAGCTTCCCAACCGACAGAGTGGAGCCCTATTCCAAGCTCGTAATAGCCTATCGCTGCAGAAAGAAATGCCAACAACAATCGGTCTCTCGCACTCATTTTCTTAGATACATCCTCCACCAATCCACCGAGAAACACCGGCAAAGCCGCGACCCCGGCCCATTTCGAAAGATGTAATTGATCGTCGGCCTGAAGCCCATGGAAAATCGAACCTACAGCTAGGCCAGTAAAAAGTGCTATTCCGCCAATCCGCGGCACGGCAACGGTATGATACTTTTGGACACCTTTGGTATCGTGATCTAGACTGTATTCGCCATGCATTTTGCGCGTAACAAGAATCAACCAACTAGCAAACATTGCCGCAGCCATTGCTACAAGTCCAGCATAAAGAAACTCCCAGATCACATTGACCCCTTAACAATCACTTGACGAAACACATCCTCAATCAAAGTTGTGCCCGCCTCACGTGTAAACTTCTGCCTAATGAACTGATGGTTTGATTGTGGATATTGACTTGGGAATCCTGTGCCAATCAGGTTGACAAGTGCTTTTGTCAGGCTATCTCCATCCTCTGGCGCTATTACTCGATTGTACGGGTTCTTCCGTATGAGATCGGCGGACTCACCCGATACCGCGGCAACAATAGGGCGATTCACTGCCATATAGTCAAAAACCTTAGAAGGAATAGTCATGGCCAATGCAGGATGCTTTTTAACGCCAATATATAAGATACCCGAATGCCTAAGGTACTCACACAGATCCGGCTTCAACATTGGAGCTAGTATCTTTGCCTTCTTTCCACGCCTAAATCGAGTGATTTTATCCTCGATCTGATCCTTCAAGGCTCCATCGCCAACCAAAACTAGTTCCCATCCGTTATCTTTTCTATGTTCTACGAGCCGCAAGAAACAATCGACCAGCATCTCTACACCCTGTGCCCGTCCCAGATTGCCCGCATATACGACACGCTTTTCAATCTTACCTGCTGGTTGCGATGAATCAAGATTTGCTTCAAGCACGCCATTGAATATCACAACCACATTATCGTGACCTAGTTTGGAGACGAGATATTGTCTCATCGAGTTAGAAACACATGTCA
>Ga0187827_10004740_pt1 | contig 16469 bp, 16 predicted proteins | sample ETNtaG_39_FD_167969 | JGI IMG/M metagenome (GOLD analysis project Ga0187827, IMG submission 167969) | Marine microbial and viral communities from oxygen minimum zone, Eastern Pacific Ocean - ETNP2014_SV_150_PacBio MetaG (Illumina Assembly) | ecosystem: Environmental > Aquatic > Marine > Hypoxic...
CGGATAGTATCAATCGACAGCGCCAATTTTGGGAAATATTGCAATCACATCCGGAGTGGGATCAGTTTCATGGAGTGGTCGATCCCGAGGTTTATATTAGTGATTACTTTATCCAAAAGAATGTCAATTGGCTCCGTTAACTGATTATTTATTGCTAGTGACAGAAAAAGATCGTTTTTGATGCTGGGTGGCATCCACAATGTTTTCGATTGCCTTCATATTGCGGTTGTGAGCATGAGAAAGGTTGTCGACGCAGATTTGGAGTGGGATCATCTAAGGGCCACTCATTAAGGAGATGCACAAATTGTGGGGCGAAAATATCCAAAAATAGTAATTCGAAAAGTGTTTCTAGCTTTTTCAAACTAATAGGCGGGAATTTTAATGTTAGTACGTGTTCGTAGAACAGTTCACTAATGGACTCCTGGCTAACTGCCTCGCATTTTGGTTAACTCTGTTTCTAACTACTGCCCAAGGAAATTGGGAGGATAATCAGGAGAGGTCGTTCTAGTTAATTGCGCCGGTAAGTGGGAGGACAGTTAAAAAAGGCCTTGAAACGAACAATGATGACGATCAGGGTACAATAGATTTGTCAGGGTAATCTGCTTGTTGCTACGGTTTTGGTTAATGGGGGATATTTAATTTCAGCGCGGTGCCAAGAAACGAGTCTATCTGGCGTCGGGATGAGTGTCGGCAGAACGAAGTTGTCCAAGTGTCGTACCTCAGGGAGCCGATGAGAACTGCTTGTCACTCTATTTGCGCGTTCTACCCATAAAATAAGCGTTATCTTATAGAGACCGCTAGGTTAGAGGCACGTTCTTTTGATTGTGGATCCTTTTTGGCAGAACTGGCACGGCTTGAAACTCCTGATAAAGGGCATTCTTGATTGCCACGTTAGCGGGAAAGGTCTGTTGTGGAGTCGGGGTTGGCACAAATTCTCTGACTGGGCTGGGAACAGTAACCTCGTATACCCTGCATATCCAACGCGGTATCGGACATTATCGTTGGAGCGGTTAAAACAGAAACAAGGGATCATCTGGTTACGCATGGGTTCAGACCCAGAGAAACCTGAGATCGCAACTGGGGCGGTGGGTGATATTAATTTATTTGCCCGTGAGATTATTGGTTCTCTAAAGGGGCCTGTGATATTAGTGACTACCGATGGTGATCTCGGGGTCCCATCGGGATTACCGAAAGAGACCATGTCGAGAATTCTAGAAGACCCTAGTGTTGTAGCTTGGTACACGCAGAATCTGGATAGACCGGGATTCCACAAGAAACTTAAGCCGATTCCGATTGGCCTCGATCTGCACACTAGGATTGGCAGATGGGTTAGCCCGCAGAAGAAATCAAAAATATTCCTGACAGCAATGCAGAACTGCCAACAGCGTGAAAAACGACTTTTTCGAGTGTGGTGTGATGTACATCTGGAATCGGACCTTGGAGCGATGGTCAATGAGTTTCCGGAGGAGCACGGAAAGCCCGGAGCGAGCCTATTCGAAACGCGAATTGAGCTGCGAGCAGCAATTGAGTCAGGTGCGCTCGATTCAGTTATTGACAGACCGGAGCACCGTTTACCTGTAGAAGAAATTTGGAAAACATACGGAAGGTATTTTTTTGTAATGTCATTGCCGGGGCACGGGCTTGATTGCCATCGTACCTGGGAAGCGCTGGCATTGGGGGCCACTGTGATTACGGTACATAGCCCCCTTGATTCGCTCCTCGAGAAATACCGAGTAGTATTCCTTGATCGATCAGGAAACGACCACCCGTGGTGGGAGCCGATGTTGTCAAAAGAATGGATGGCAGCAGCGGGTGAGTCGGTCGAGTCCCGTGCAAACCTGGATCTCAGTTGGAGTTCTTGGGTGAAACCAATCCGAACTATGTTGCGCCCTTCAAGGGAAAGGTCGCAATTGGAAGAGTAGGTGCTTGGAAGACTGCAATTGAGAACTGAAAAATACAGCCGTGTAAACTTCAGGAAACGTATTGTCGGCATTCTGGCAAGATTTATTAAGAAGGTCGGTTCGCTGATGCCTTTCAAGCTTACGATGGGGCTTGCCCGCCTCCTCCTTGAATCTCAAGGATTTGGATCGGGAGCGCGTATCGATAGTAGTGGCGAGATTCGTGCGGCTCAGCAGTTTCTATCCGGAACCCATGAGCGCGCTCTCGTGGTGCTTGATATAGGTGCCAACAGAGGTGAGTACACAGAAGCGATCGTGAAAGTATTTCCGGGTGCAACGGTCCATGCGTTTGAGCCATCAACCGAGACCTATTCACTATTGCGCACCTCCCTTCGTAATCAAAAGAATGTCCAACTGCATAATTTCGCGCTGGGTAATGTTAACGATAGGGTGCCTCTTTACAAGGAAAACCATCATGCGAGAATCGCTTCGCTCAGTCCTTTGGACGTCACCAAGGACCATCTAACCGAGCAAGTCCAAATTCACCGTTTGGACGATATTTTTAAAACTCTAGGTTTGCGTCAAGTTGATCTCGCAAAGATTGACGTCGAGGGGCATGAGATGGATGTCCTACTAGGCGCAGAGCAAGCCATAAAAAGTGGAAAAATCTCCCACCTCCAGTTCGAACTGGGTGGGTCAAGCATTGATACCAACACAACGCTAAAAATGTTTTTTGAGTTTCTTAGTGAATACCGCTATGACTTATTTTTGATTAGAAAATCCGGGCCGCTTCATCTGTCGTCATATAAGTATCTTTATGAACAGTACAGCACAACCAATTTTTTTGCAGCTCTACGCGCCTAAAGCTGGTTGCCTTCTTCTGGGGCTGGAGATTCAGTCACGGGCAATTGCTATCCTGAATTGAACGCACAGCTAATATCTAAAGCCCACTAATGATAAAGAAAGGGATAAACAGTGAGAGTAAATCCCAAGCGATTGCCTTGTTTAAATCGGCAAGGCCTTGGTGCCACCATGTACAGAGAAAACTAGCCTTAACTCAAGGTGTTATCAACGTGTACGCGGCTCCCATTATCCGCGATCGGGGGGTTCGTGGATTAGTACGTCATTTGAATCAGGTAATTGATGAGAGTGTTGTAAACAGAGTCTATTTCTTTGTGGACTTTTTTTTCTGTTTAGATCAGGCTTTTGTTACAAAAATTTCATCAAGAGTTGTCAAGATTTTGGTGACCTTCGATGACTTGACTCTTCATCAATTTAATCAACTTACAGGGTGTGCATGCGATCTGGTTCTCAGCGCGGATCCAATTTCTGTACTCAAATATAAAGAGGCCGGGCTAGAGGCTGAGTTTTTTCCATTGGAGTCGTCAAAAGATCTTTACAAGAACGTCGAGAAGCAAAAGACGGTAGATGTTCTTTTTTTTGGTAATTCCGATTTGGCGGATAGAAAAGAGTATCTTGACCATCTGATGCAACACGATGTGGCTGTAAAGGTGATTGGGGGACCTGGCAAATATATTGATCCCAAAGCATTAGTTAAGGAAATTTGTAGCGCGAAAATGGTCATCAATTTCTCCAAGACGGGATATTTAAATAAACAGGAGCAACGACAAGGCGTAAGATTTTTTTTCCAACTTAAAGGAAGGATTATTGAATCCGGTCTATGTGGCACGATGTGTCTGTCAGAATACACACCGTCAGTGAGATTGTTATTTGGAGAGCGTGAGGTGCCTTTTTTCCACAATAAAGTTGAATGTCTTAAAATGATTAGATATTTTCTGAGCGATGAAACAGAGCGGGAGAGTTGCGCAAAAAAATTGTTTTGCAAATGTCGCGAAAATTATGAAGATCAAAAAATAATGGCCACCGTGGAAAAAAGAATCGAGAAAATTGACATAGGCATATCACCCAATCAGCTAGCGAATGAGCGGCAGTTACCATATTGGTATAAGAAAATGGTGCTACGTGCACGAATTCAGTTGCTTTGGCACAGACCAAAAGACATCCTATATGAGTTGTGTGCTATCGTCAGGTGCTCAGAAAAGTCTCTCTTGCTCGCTCGACTTGGTTTGTTGATGAATACAATAAGTTGGATTTTTTATCGTTTTTTGGTAGGTAAGCGAAGAACCTGATTATATTAGTCGGGTAAATTGTTGTTCGGAATTCAGTTCACGATTACGAGAACGCATATGTAGTCGAGTCGTTAATCTTTTGGTCAATAGCACGTGGAGCGTTATGTCTGAGAAGGTTTTGATTACGGGGGGTGCAGGTTACATTGGATCTGTTCTCGTGAAGCAGTTGCTGGATAAAGGTCTACGGGTGACAGTCTATGATAGTCTTTTGTTCAATCAGGCATCGTTATTAGATTGCTGTCATGAGAGGGGTTTCAAATTTATTCGTGGAGATGTAGCTGATTGGAGCAAGATTGGAGCGTTGCTCAAAGGGTTTGACATCATAATCCCACTCGCTGCGATCGTCGGCGCACCTGCTTGCGCTCGCAACCCTGCTCTAACACGACTTGTCAACTATGAATCGCCATTGGAGATGTTGAAGAAGCTCTCGTCAAGTCAGGTTGTATTGTTTCCTACTACTAATAGTGGGTATGGAATTGGTGCGGCCGATCAATATTGTGATGAAAATTCGCCGCTGCGTCCAATATCAGATTACGCGCGTTCAAAGGTCGAAATTGAGGATGCCTTTTTGCAAAAGGGAAGTGCCGTAACATTCCGCCTTGCAACGGTATTCGGCATTAGTCCCAGAATGAGACTGGACCTGTTGGTAAATGATTTTGTTTATCGAGCCGTGAAGGATCGGTTTATCGTGTTATTTGAGGAAGAGTTTCGGCGAAATTACATTCATATTCGTGATGTTGGCAAGGCGTTTATGTTGGGGATAGACCAATATGACAAGATGCGTGGTGAACCTTTTAATGTGGGGCTAAGTTCCGCCAATCTTACAAAGAGGGAACTCTGTGAGAAGATCCAGGAGCAGGTACCGGAATTCGAGGTATTCACAAGCGACAACGGAGAGGATCCGGATAAACGGGATTACCTGATAAGCAACGAAAAAATTGAATCTTTGGGCTGGGTGGCGGACTATAGTCTTGACGATGGTATTGAGGAGCTAATTAAAGGGTATCAAATACTCCGCCCGAATATATTTGCTAATGTCTAAGGCTATTGAACTGGGGTGCCTCATACTTTGTGGTGGACGGGGAACAAGACTTCAATCCGTTGTCCCAGATAAACCAAAAGCGCTGGCAGAGGTAAACGGAATCCCCTTTATATATCTACTGCTTAAGCAGTTAGGGTGTTTTCAATTTGGAGAAGTAATTTTATGCACTGGCTATCAGGGTAATCAAGTAAAGGATGCTGTAGGAGAACAATACGAAAACTTGAAGGTGATTTACTCTGAAGAAAATGAACCGTTAGGGACAGGCGGGGCCATCAAAAACGCCGTCACTCATATTCGCCAGCCGATGGTGGTAGTGTTAAACGGGGATTCGTACGTCGAATACGATCTAAAAGGACTCGTGAGCCAACATCAGAAAGTAGCAGCCAAGTTTTCAATCGTATTGAGGGAGGTCCCTAATGTTGGCCGGTATGGGTCGGTGGCATTAGGGACAGGCAATCGCATAACTAGTTTTTCGGAAAAGATGCCTGAACCGAAAAAAAGACAAGGCTGGATCAATGCGGGCATCTATTTGATCAATCGCGAGTGTATCAATGAATTTCCTGGGAAAATACCTGTCTCACTAGAGAGGGAAGTCCTCCCATCACTTGTAGGTAATGGGTTGTGGGGGTTCCCCACTACCGGCGAATTTATAGATATCGGAACACCAGATTCCTTGCTTTCTGCTGGAGAGTTTTTTAAGGGCGTAGAGTTATGAATGTTGGCTTATGTCGCAGTTCAATGGAGATTGTGACTCTTAACTAGATAATCCATTCTATTACTGTGGATTGTCTTGGGAATCAGTTCGAGCACCTGCAGGCTTTTAGGGCACAATAGGAAAGTGTTTTGAGTAATAGCCTGTAGTGATTCTTTTTGGGGAGTAGCAAAGATATTCCATGTCATAGTTGAGTTGATTTGGCTCAGGAGCGGTAGGTGATTGGCCGTCAAAAGGGGTAATCAATCATTTCTCTTCGTCAAGAGAAAAAGTTGCATATCCCGTAAGGGAAATCTAGGGAGTGGGGAGTACAAAAGATGTTCCAAGCTTACTGTAGTGTTTTGATTGTCGATTTTTTTCCGCGTGACCTGGAAATTGAAATATCGCTTTTCCTTGAAAGTCGACCCCATCAATCCGTACTTGGTCAAAAAATGTTGGGCTAGTCTGGATCAATTTCCATATCGTATCGGTAAAGCGCAGAGGTCCGGTAAGGTAAATTGTTCGGGCTTGGCCGCCAGGCCGGCGATTTGGAACCAATTCGTGATAATTCAGTACGGCATTGGTCACGTTTTCAATAACAGCCGCCAGTAGCGGGTGCTTAGGTGAAAAAATCAGCATCCACTGCAAAAAAACATTAGTAGGTCTCGGGATTATTTCCTCTGGTGGCTCGGCAAGGAAGCCAGGCTCGTTAAAAATATCGAGATCTGTCTCCCAGCTGCCTACTTGGTTTTTTTCCTGGGAAAGAACGGCAGAATCTTTAGCGGCGATAAAATCACGTAGCGGTGTCAGGCAGGTGGAGTCAATATCCAGATAGACTCCGCCATACTGAAATAGGACACAATAGCGCCAAAAGTCCGCGCGGGCCGCACCAAAATCCGGGTTAATGCGAAAATAGGCTTGCTCGGTCCGGGTTCCGCTGAAATGCTCTTCTATAAAATGCCCACACTCGGCATCTGTCATCAGATGATGTGCGTATTCGGGATTATTGCTCCGAAAGCGACGGATGGTTCGGGCTATGGGTGGAGGAAGATGGGTGGTTTTCCAAGTTTGCCAAACGTTAAACGGTATTTCTTGTTGATAATTCGGTATAATTTTCGGCTCCAAAGCCTTATCTACGTAGGTCAGGGGCGAGACTTTATTCGGCGGATAACGCAAGCGATCCAACCGACGCCGAAAAACATCAGTGATTTGGTGAATTACCTTTAGTGGCATGTCAGCGGATCCAATCAAACGATTATTGAGTGGGGATTTTGTTGATGCCACGCACCGGAGTAGCCGCTCGGTCAGTAGATTTTTTTGTGATCACAACCAAATGTTGCAAAGGCCGTTACGGCGACTTTTCTTTCCAAGGTTACAGACCACGACCTGATCAATGATCATTTCGAGAACACCATATAGAATTTCCTTTTTTGGCGGTGGCACCGACTACCCGTTGTGGTATAGGAAACACGGTGGCCAAGTGTTGTCCACTACCATAGACAAGTATATTTATATCAGTTGCCGTTATCTACCACCGTTTTTTGAACACCGGGTTCGCCTGGTGTACGGAAAAATCGAAACGTGCAGTGACGTTAATGAAATCCAGCACCCTACCGCAAGGGAAATACTAAAAATGTATGGAATCTCTAACGGAGTAGAGATTCATTACGATGGAGATTTGCCAGCACGAAGTGGGATAGGTTCAAGTTCTGCATTCAGCGTGGGCCTGATTAATACGATTGCCGCACACGTTGGCACTTCGAAATCAAGTAGGGAGCTCGCAGACGAAGCCATTCATATTGAGCAAGACGTCCTTGGCGAATGCGTTGGATCACAGGATCAAGTTAACGCGGCTTATGGTGGATTGAATCATATCTTGTTCCGTCAGGATGGCAGCATTCATGTCCAAGGCGTCGAGTTATCCAGCAACAGAAAGTGCCAGATGAACGATAATTTGATGTTGTTCTATACGGGTATTATGAGGACGGCAGAAACGGTCGCTTCAAGTTATTCTACAAATCTTGAAAAGCAGGCCAGTCGGTTGGAGAAGATGAACCGTTTCGTGAATGAAGCTATTGATATAATTACTGGCGAGTCGGCGTTGAGCCAATTGGGCGAATTGTTTCACGAAAACTGGATGGAGAAACGCGGTCTCAGTGGATTAGTCAGTAGCTCTCGGGTCGATGATATTTATGCATCCGCGCGAGCGGCCGGCGCTCTTGGGGGCAAGTTGACTGGTGCGGGAGGAGGCGGGATGATGCTCCTTTTTGTCCCTAAGGGCCGACAAAATGACGTTAGAAAGGCGTTGTCCCGGTTGCTGTATATCCCCTTCAATTTTTCCGACACAGGAAGTGAAATTATTTTCCGGGACCAACAGACGAGATACGATGAAGCGATTTCGCGCCCAAGAACATTGGAGCGCTTTGTCGAGGCGGACGAACTAGAGGTCAGTTAATTTATCAGCCCTTTTTCAGGCCCGGTAACTTACTTGTGTTTAATTTATTACTTGTGTTTAATTTAGAAGAAGTATCTTAACTTGGGTATCGATGTACTCTTCGTTAACCCTGGTAACGCCAAGGCGATATACCAGGATCTTGCGACTGACTTTTCGGCCATTGAGCCGCCGACATGGGCATTGCTTTTAGCAGAGTCGGTGCGTTCGGTTGGTTTCGGGCCGGCCATCCTCGACGTCAACGCCGAGAGACTATCAATAGCGCAGGCTGTTGAGCGCATCTCGGAAGTCTCGCCCCGGTTGATCTGCTTTGTCGTCTATGGCCAGAACCCTAACTCAGGCACAGTCAACATGAGCGGGGCAGTGGCGCTCGCCGATGCGGTGAAGGCCGGCGGAATCTCTATACCTGTGGCCGCTGTGGGCTCTCACGTTTCGGCCTTGCCGCGCGAGGTGCTCAACACAGAACCCGCGATCGATATCGTTTTTTGTAATGAGGGTGTGTACGCTCTGCGTAACCTTCTGGCTGGTGATCTAGATGGCCCCGACTCTTGGTCAGGGATAAACGGCATAGGCTTTCGCTTGGAGGGCGAAGTGGTGCTTACCCGACCCGAAGCCATTGTCCCGCAGGAGCGTATGGATATTGACCTTCCGGGCTATGCGTGGGATTTGCTGCCGTACCGGGATAAACCACTTGATCTTTACCGGTCACATTTCTGGCACGCCGAGTACGATCATGCGAAAAGAACGCCATTTGCGGCCATTTATACCTCTCTTGGCTGTACCTTCCAGTGCAACTTTTGCATGATCAATATCCTCAACCGTAGTGACAATGAAGATATTGGTGTCGCTGGAAATTACGCCAAAATGCGCTTCTGGTCACCAGAGTTGATCATTCGCGAGTTCGACAAACTGGTGGATATGGGTGTCAGGACGCTACGGATCAGCGACGAAATGTTCCTACTCAACAAGCGCTATTTCGTCCCGTTATGCGAGATGCTCCGCGACCGGGGCTATGGTGAAAAGCTTAATATGTGGGCCTATTCACGGGTCGATACAGTACGCGACCCAGCGCATTTGAGCTTGATCAAGGCAGCCGGCATTGACTGGTTGGCCCTGGGTATCGAAAGCGGCGAGCAGCGTGTGCGCCTGGAGGTGGCCAAGGGTCGGTTCCAGGACGTCGACATCCGCAAGGTCGTGCGAATGATTGAGGCAAGCGGTATCGAGGTGATTGCGAATTACCTCTTTGGCCTACCCGGTGACAATCTGCAGACCATGCAGGCTACACTTGATCTTGGTCTGGAGCTGTGTACCGCGGCGTGGAATGGTTACGCGGTCATGGCTCTGCCGGGTAGCGAGCTCTACCGAGAGGCGAGGGGAAAGGGCCACCCATTGCCCAAAGACTACGCTGGTTATTCGTTCTACTCTTACGACACCTTGCCATTACCGACAGACCAACTCTCACCGGCCGAGGTACTGGCATTTCGTGATAAGGCGTTCATGGATTACCATACCAATCCCCTTTTTATTGAAAAACTGCACAAGCGCTTTGGTCAGGTTGCCGTGGATAATCTGCGTGAACTTACTCAGGTGAAATTGCGCCGTAGATTACTGGAAAAGTCGCGTGATCAGTGATTTAAACGCAAAGGAGCTTCGCGCTTTCGAGACCCGGGTCGCTGAGGCGTTCAATGCCGGAAAAATTCACGCTCCCGTGCACCTTTATTCGGGAAACGAAGAGCAGATGATTGAGGTGTTTTCCGAAGTAGAGCCCGAGGATTGGGTATTGTGCTCGTGGCGCAGTCATTACCAGTGTCTCCTCAAGGGCGTCCCGCAAGAGGACGTATTCAGCGAGATCGTGGCCGGGAGGTCAATTTCGCTGTGCTTCCCCGATTACCGGATTTTCTCCTCGGCCATTGTTGGGGGTGTGTTACCGATCGCGACTGGTATTGCGCTCTCGGTCAAGCGTGCCGGTGCCAGCAATCGTGTGCATTGCTTTCTTGGCGATATGACGGCTGAGACTGGCATTGCGCATGAGTGCATCAAGTACGCCACGAATTTTGATTTGCCGATTCGTTTTGTCGTGGAAGATAACGGTAAGTCGGTTTGCACTGATACCTTCTCTGCCTGGGGTGCTGAAAATTCGAGCTTCGCCGGACGGGGCGACCACCCCAAAGTGGTCTATTACCGGTACCAAACCAGCTATCCGCATGCCGGCGCTGGTGCTCGGGTGCAGTTCTAGTCGGTCGTGGCGTATTTCAAAGAACTAAAGCGATCGATGGAATGGCTTGCTAGTCACGGCGATACTGTCTTTCTCGGCCAGGCCGTCGAGGTGCCCGGCACTGCCATGTTCAACACTCTGACACAGGTACCAGTAGCCCAAAAGTTGGAATTGCCCGTTGCCGAAGAGATGCAGATGGGGATGGCCATAGGTTTTGCAATGGGAGGTTCGGTACCAATCGCCATTTACCCGCGCTGGAATTTTCTACTATTAGCCATCAATCAGCTGGTCAACCACCTCGACCGGATCTCTGATATTTCTAATCAGGGGTATGCGCCTAAGGTGATCATCCGTACTTCGATAGGCTCGGAAAGACCACTAAACCCGCAGCACCAGCATATCGGTGATTTTACCGATGCCGTCCGATTGATCTTGCAAAGCATCGAGGTGATACGCCTTGAAGAACCGGAAGAAATCTTCCCGGCCTATCAGAGGGCCTACCAGCGCATTGACGGCCACTCGACGCTAATTGTGGAGTACGGAGACTACTACAATGAAAAATGACAGCGTGAATAAGGCTGCCTTTGGCCATCCGCTGATGCGCGACAATATCACGAGAACGGATCTGGATGAACTGATTTCCTACCTTCAAACAGACTCGCCGCGCCTTACCCAAGGCCCCGCAGTTGAAGCTTTCGAGCGTGAATGGTCGGATTGGCTAGGAGTCAAATACAGTGTATTTGTCAATTCAGGCTCGTCGGCTAATCTAATCACACTTGCTGCGCTCAAACAATTATCAGGTGCGGGTGATGTGATCGTCCCACCGCTTACATGGGTATCCGATATTGCGGCCTGCCTACAGAACGGCTTTACTCCGAGATTTGTTGATATTAACCGACACACCTTGGCACTTGATACCGAGAAAACCATCGAGGCTCTTAATTCCGATACCAAAGCTGTGTTTTTAACTCACATTCAGGGTTTTAATGGACTGACCCAGGAGTTGCTGGATGAATTGTCGAGGCGGGATATTCCGCTGATTGAAGACGTTTGTGAGTCGCATGGTGCGACCTTTAACGGTGGTAGGCTTGGTAGTTTTGGACTCATGTCGAACTTCTCTTTTTATTTTGCCCATCATATGAGCACGATAGAAGGAGGCATGGTCTGCACTAATGATCAAGAGCTTTATGAGATTCTCCGTATGTATCGATCCCATGGAATGGTTCGTGAAGCGTCGCAGGAAACAGTGAAACAAACGTACGCTGAGCAAAATCAAGAATTAAATCCAGATTTCATTTTTGCATACCCGGCATACAATGTTCGGAATACCGAGATTGGCGCGATTATCGGTCGCAACCAACTAAAACAGCTAGACGAAAACAATCGTAAACGTCGTGCAAACCAAAAAATCTTTTTTGAGCAACTTGATGCGCATCGTTTTCGCACCGACTTTGAGTTTCAGGGTAGTTGCAGCTATGCATTCAATGTGGTTCTTCGAGATTCTGATCTAGATCTGCGGGACCGTATTGAGACTGCATTGGCCGCCGCAGGAATTGAATATCGCAGAGGAAGTTCAGGTGGAGGCAACCAGATTAGGCAGCCGTACCTTAGCGGGGTTGTCGGTGCGGGGACTTGGGAGTTATATCCAGAAGTGGAACACATCCATTTTTTTGGATGGTACATAGGAAACTACCCTGATTTGGCCCCCGAGGTGATCGCGTCTCTTTGCAATACTCTCAATGGTGCCTGATTTATTACTCACCGCTTGGGCGGTGCTTATCAAAAACTAAAGACGGTAAAGATCCGGCAGCCGCTGACGACCCGATATTCGTTCCAGAACCAATGGAGGGATTTAGCAAGTGTCGTGCTCCACACGGTGTAGTGTGTTGACCTGTGAGCCACATCGCTTACCGCCTCGCCTACGACCCATATCTTAAGTTTGAGACCAAACAGAAGGGGATGCGCTTGCGCAGATCGAGGCGATTGTAAGAAAGCGAGTTTGAAAGGGTTCGGAGCTTTACCCATGAAAAGGAGACTCCGCTGACAAGCCGCGAGCATTGGTAGCCGGAGGGTTCATTAAAGGAAGACGCCCCGTGATCAATTAATGCCGATGTTTGCCCAAGCGACTGTTCGTCGCTAACAAAACAGAGCCTGAGTAACACAGGTTCACTTCAATTCATGGGTGTTTTTAACCCCTAGTGCCGGTGCGATCAAACTTAGGCCAATTGTCGCGTAAAGCATCAGAATAGGTTCAAGCGGCGCTCGGAATCGGCTGGTTGAGACGGCAAAATAGGCAACCAAGAAGAACCCGACAATCAGCAGGTGAAAAATTTGGATATAGCGTGAATCGGACCAATGACGTAAAGCCCAATAAATGCCAATTAGACCGGTAAGGCGGGCAAGGAGCGTGAACCCGGTAAAAGTAAAAAATATGACTGTATGGCCAATACCGTTTGCCTTGATCTCGGCCATAAAATTTCGGAGCCCTGTCATACCGTAGAAGGTTGCCATTAATGATGCGGAGGGCTCGTTTTTGGAAAGTCCTAAGTAGTTAACAAGGCGCGACGACCCGCCCGAAAAAAGAGTGCGCACCGCGGCGTATACAACGGCTTTGCTGATTAATAATTTGGGTTCTGAAAAAATCGCGGTAAGGTAGGCTTTTTGTAAGGCTCGTATACAGCCCTCGTGCGAGGTACTGGGAGATTTTTCAGCGCAATGGGTATTGCCCTCGTCGACCAATAACGCGTTGATTTGTGCTGCTATGTATTGGTTCCGTTGTTCCTCAGAATTCCCTCCTTCAAGATATTTCAGGCGGAGATAGTTGTAGTGTAATTGACTGGTTTGGCTGATTGTGGGACTTAACTGGCCAAAGACCATATAGTTGCGAATCGACCATGGCGTTATCAGCACTGTGTAAACCAGCAGGCCTGCGAAGAACCCAAAGACCAGACGTTTTTTTGATATCAGTGATCGTGCGGGATGAAGGATGATAGTCATGAAAAGAGCGGCAGGGAAAAATAACGAAAACGCGAACCCGATATCACGGGTCATTGTGAGCAATCCCAATAAAACCCCAAGCCATAAAAAGGAGCGGATTCTGATGTTGTCTGGTTGAGACATCAGGCGGGTGAAATAAGAAAGAAAAAGGGTAAATAGGCCCGCAAAAAATAGATCACTTTGCGCTAAATGTGAAAGCCCGATAAGATTTGGGTTGAAAAGAATCAGACCCTGAAGCAGGGTCGGGTTCACCTGAAACGGCTTTGCGAGAGAGCGGGCGGCGAAAGCCATAACGTACAGAAGTGCGCACTGTAAGATAACAATTGCTATCGGCGCAATATCGAAGCCGAGTAATTTTATTGGTATGGCAAAAATCAGACTGGTTAACGGGCCAGACCGAGTGAGAGGATACTCGGTTCGGGAGTCCCAAAGCGGCGGAACAGAAAAAGAGCCTTTTTCCGCGAGACTGAGTGCAACCCCCCAATAACGCTGGCCATCGGCAGCACTTTGGTAGGTGGCACTTACCAGGGGTCCATCGGGATAAGGTCGGGTATCGACCGAGTACATAAAGAGCCCGACATTGACCAGAACAAAAATGACGAGGAGTAGTGCCTGGGTGCGGTCAAAACCAAACCTGGCTACCTTGGGATGTAAAAAAGACAGCATCAAACAAAGAGGATCAGAGCAACATCTGACCCATATCCAGTAGTGGCTGCACCAACAGCTTGAGCACTAGCATCAGCGCGATAAAGACAATAATGGGGGAGAGATCCAGCCCGCTGGTTGTCGGCAGCAACCGCCGGGCAGGGGCCAGCAGCGGCTCGGTAAACGAGCCCAGCAGTCTAGCTATCGGGTGATGCACACCGCCGCTGACCCAACTGAGCATGGCCCGCACAAAAATACAAAAAACAATCACGTAGACGGTGAGCTTCATGAGTTCAGCGATACTGAGAACCACGACCCCGGCAAGATTTGGTGTGTGCCCGAGCATCAACACGGTAAGGCTCAAGCGCAGGCCCTCCAGAACTAGCAGCAAGACCACGGCAGCAAGATCGATTCCCCACAGGCCCGGAACAATCCGGCGCAACCGTGTCAGCGGCGGGTTGGTCGCCTTGACGATGAACTGCGACAGCGGATTGTAGAAATCTGCCCGGGTCAACTGCAGCAAAAAACGCAGTAGCACAATCAGAGTGTATAGACCTAGTACGGTATCCACCAGAAAAAGACCGGCGTCAGAAAAATATCCCCCCGTCATCAGTCCTGCCCCAGCAGTGTTGCGAGCTCGGCAGAGCGTGAGCGAGCTGCAGCCACCGCCTGTGCAATGGCCTCGCTGACCTTGGCATTATCCATAGTCCCGATGGCCGCCTCGGTGGTACCGCCCGGCGAGGTAACCCGCTCGCGCAGGGTGCCCGGGCTTTCGTTCGATTCCAACGCCAGGCGGGCAGCGCCCAGCGCGGTTTCTACTGTCAGCAGGTGGGCGGTGCCGGCATCCAGGCCTTCGTCTACAGCAGCATTCTCGATGGCTTGCATCAGGTAGAAAAAGTACGCTGGCCCGCTGCCTGAAACGGCGGTCACCGCATCCATCAGAGTTTCGTTGTGTACCCACACCGTGGTGCCGACCGCACGCATGATCGATTCGGCAAGATCACGTTGTGCCTCACTGGTATGGGCATTGGCAAGAAGCGCCGAGATTCCTGCTCCGATCAGTGCGGGGGTGTTGGGCATCACCCGCACCAGCGCTGGATTACCGCCCACCCACTTCTCTATGCTGGTTGTGGTGACGCCGGCTGCCACAGAAATCAGCAGAGGGTTATTGTGGTTAATCAAGCCCTCGAGTGGCGCCAGAGCCTCGTGCAGCACCTGTGGCTTGACCGCTAGCACCAGAACATCAGCCTGTTCTGCCGCGGCAGTATTGTCGGTAAAGGTGCTTACCCCAAAATGTTCTTGCAGTGCGCTACGAGCCTCAGGGCACGGTTCCGCTACTGAGATCTCGTCTGCTGGTGTATCGGCAGTGATGAGCCCACCGATCAGGCTGCGGGCCATATTGCCGCCACCGATGAATGTAATTCGAGTGTTTTTCATTTCCTGTTGGATGGAGAAGTCAAAATTAGACAGTATCAGAGGTTCTGGGGTTGACGCTTTTGTCGAGGCCCAAAAATCGCTGTGCCGATTCGCACATGCGTGGCGCCTTCGGCCACCGCCGCCTCCATGTCATCAGTCATTCCCATCGAAAGACAATCCATAGCGGTTTGCTGCTCTTGATTAATGGTTTCGCTAAGTTCGCGCAGGCTGGCAAAGACGGCCCGTTGGCGCTGAAAGTCTTTTTCCGGCGATGGGATTGCCATCAGACCACGCAGATGGATATTGGAGAGTTGCTTCACCGCACCTGTCAGATCACTGACCGCATTCACAGAAATCCCTGACTTGGTAGTCTCGTTCTGCAAGTTCACCTGCAAAAGAATATTGAGTGGGTCAGCTCCAGTAGGGCGCAGCTCGGACAGCCGACGGGCGATCTTCAGCCGGTCAACGCTATGCACCCAGTCAAAATAATGTGCAATGTCGCGGCACTTGTTGCTCTGGATGGGGCCAACAAAATGCCAAGTGAGCTTGAGGTCACTGAGGTGCTCCATTTTCGACAGCGCATCTTGTACTTGGTTTTCGCCGAAGTCCATTTGCCCGAAGGCCGCCACTTTGCGCACTGCCTGCGCGGGATGAGTCTTGCTGATGGCCACCAAGCAGGTACCGCCTTCGGGGCGGCCAAAACGCGCTTCGGCGGCCCGTAGTCGCTGGATAAGGGCGTAATAGCGCTCGCCGAGCGTAGACGACTCTATTTGGGCGCTTTTCTCGGCGGTAGTCACGCTGAGCCGGGTTCCTCGGCAGGGGGTGAGGCGGAGATTGATCACAGTGCCGTGAGCGCAAGATGTGGTAGTGTGACGGCCATAAATTGCCTGTAGGGATTATACTTGAGGTGCTTGGTTATTTCGTTAAAAGCAATTGATAGATAGATAATTTCAGCCCATGGAC
>Ga0187827_10004741_pt1 | contig 16466 bp, 16 predicted proteins | sample ETNtaG_39_FD_167969 | JGI IMG/M metagenome (GOLD analysis project Ga0187827, IMG submission 167969) | Marine microbial and viral communities from oxygen minimum zone, Eastern Pacific Ocean - ETNP2014_SV_150_PacBio MetaG (Illumina Assembly) | ecosystem: Environmental > Aquatic > Marine > Hypoxic...
AGCCATGTTTGCAAAATTAGTTGTGCAGAGCGCATATCGACCTCACTTCTATCGGCATTCTTGTGAGCGTAGTGCCATTTTAATTGGTTTTTTGCTTCAGAAGAGGATAAATATTCGTCAACAAAAACAACCTTGACGTCGAATCTGTCTTTTATTTTGCGACCAAATGAGCGAGCAATATAGATCATCTCTTGTTCTTTGTTGTTTTTATCATAAGGAACACCTACAACAATAATATCGGTCGGATGTTTGTTGATGATTTGATCAATTTGTTGCCAATTTGTCGAGCCATCTTTGTGGTGCCTAATAGTCTCGATACCGCTCGCTTTATTGGTTAAACTATTCGCTATTGCAACACCGGTACGTTTTGTGCCAACATCGAACCCGAGGTATGTTTTAACACTCACTGAAATTTTTGAAGGAGTTCATAGCCTACATAACCGTCCGCAACCATGCCTATATCGCTTTGAAATTGTCTCGTAGCTGCTCGCGTCTTTGGGCCTAAAACTCCGTCTGCTACACCGGCATCATAGCCCAGAATATTAAGTGTCTCTTGGATACTCAGGATATCTTCCTTGCTGAGCAAAGGCTCGTCTAGAGGTTTCGCTCTTAGCCTGCCTTGACCGTTGATGCGATCAGCAAGATAACCTACTGAGAGTGCATAGAGTTGAGATCGGTTCCAGCCCAATATGACACGAAAGTTTTGATACACTAAAAAGGCTGGACCTTGATGACCCATCGGCACAATTAAGGATCCCTCCATGCTAGAGTTAGGGAGCGCAGAGCCGTTAGCTTTTTGAACCCCTAGTGACCCCCATTCTGTAACTTTTTTCTTGTTTTGTAGTCCAGTTAATCGATAATCAAAGTTTTTCGGAATAGTTACCTCTCGACCCCACTTCTCCCCCTTCTTCCATCCCAAATGTTTGAGGAAGTTTGCCGCACTTGCGTAGATATCGTCCTGACTGCTCCAAAGGTCAATGTCACCATCTTTGTCGGCGTCAACTCCATAAGCCAGAACATTTGAAGGCATAAACTGAACAGCTCCCATCGCGCCAGCCCAAGAGCCCTTTGCATCAATCGGTATTTTGCCTTTGTCTATGAGTTTAAGAAGAGTAACGAGCTCTCTGGTAAAGAAATCTGAACGGCGAGGGTCAAAAGCTAAGGTTGCCAAGGATTGAATTAGGCTTAGCTTGCCTGTGTAGGTGCCATAATTACTCTCAAGTCCTAAAAAGGCAACCAAAATATAATCTGGCACTCCATATTTTTGTGAAACTTTGTTGAGTAATAAGGTGTTTTGTTTTAATGTATCATAGCCATTATTTAGGCGAGTCTGATTAACTCTTTTGTTGATATAGTGCCAGAAATTTTGACTAAATTCAGCTTGTTTAGCGTCAGCCTCAAGTATGTCGAGGTTCGGCGAGAGTCCAAAAAAGGCCTTATCAATAGTCGATTTGGAGACGCCTTGTTCGGTGGCAATTTGACGAATATTACTTAAAAAATCCTCAAAACTGTGTGAATTAGCAAAAATACTCGTCGAGAGCAAGAAAAGACAAATAAGGCGAAAAAACATGGGCAAATTATAATGCGTAAATACAGTCTTATTTTAATACTTTTTATACTCAGCGGTTGTCTCGAAAAAGAAAACTCTGACGTTATCAATGGTGAAAGTATGGGGACGCGTTATAGTGTTAATGTTTTAGGTGATAAGCGTGTCAGCCAGGAATTAATCAACAAGAAACTTGTTGAGATAAATGATATCTTTTCTACATGGCAAGAGGATTCAGAACTTTCAAAACTCAACCGTGCCAGTGTTGGAAGTTGGATTAGTGTTTCAGATGAACTCCATAAGATCTTAAAAATCTCGAAAGAGCTTTACCACCAGACTGAGGGCTATTTTGATCCTGGCATTGGGAGATTAATAGATTTGTGGGGTTTTGGTGCGAAAGGCGGCAGGACAGAGGCGCCCCAAAGAAAGGAGATCACTAATGCCTTTGAGCGGTCATCAATTCAGTATTTGATGATTGAGTCAGGACGCGTTAAAAAAACTAAAGATATACATATCAACCTTTCAGCAATAGCGAAAGGTTACGCTGTAGATGAAATCGCAAAACTCATTAAAGAATCGGGGGTTACAAATTTTTTAGTTGAGATTGGCGGAGAGGTTATTGCTTCAGGCACGAATAAGGGAGATTACTGGGTTGTTGGAATTGAGCGTCCCGATAACAAAACTCCTATCGGTCTCGAACTGGTTGATGTTTCAATTGCAACCTCAGGCAATTATCGTAACTTCTTTATCTGGGAGGGCGCTAAGTATATGCATATATTTGACCCAACAACTGGACTCCCGGCAAATAATGATCTGACATCAGTAAGCGTTATTCATCCCCAAAGCGCGATGAGCGACGCTTATGCCACTGCAATGATGGCGATGGGCAGCTCGAGAGCAATTAAATTAGCAAAAAAAATGAAATTATCTGTTTTATTGATGGCTGATAAGGAAGATAATGTTGAAATTATAAAACTAAATTTGCCATAAAAATGTCCAACTATGAGCCATTAGCAGAGACTTTAAGGCCAAATACATTGAGCGGCTTTGTGGGGCAGCGACACTTATTGGATCCTGATCGTCCAATCGGAAAAACACTAATAAGTGCGCAACTACATTCAATGATATTGTGGGGCCCCTCTGGTACCGGGAAAACCACATTGGCGCGTATTATGTGTAATCAGGTAGGAGCTCACTTCGAACAAATGTCTGCGGTACTGGGTGGAGTTAAAGAGCTCAGAGTGGTTCTTGAGCACGCAAAACGTTATCAGCGACAAAATAAAAGCACAATACTTTTTGTCGATGAAATTCATCGTTTCAACAAATCTCAGCAAGATGCATTCCTACCACATATTGAGTCTGGTTTAGTTACCCTGATTGGAGCAACCACTGAGAATCCTTCGTTCGAGATTAACAGCTCATTGCTCTCCAGACTAAGCGTATATATCCTAAAGCCACTAAATGACGAAGAACTTAGCGCGATTGCCAGCAAAGCCCTTGAATATCAGTCCGCCAAACTTGAAGACGAGGAATTATTGACGCGAATCATTGATGCTAGTAGTGGCGATGCGAGACGCCTAATCAATATCATTGAACAGCTAACTCAAAATTCAAAAAAAACCCTCAAAAAGCATGACATAACAAAGACTCTACAACAAAAGATGGCCGCCTTTGACAAGGGTGGTGATATCTATTTTCAGCAGCTATCAGCCTTTCACAAGTCAGTAAGAGGGTCTTCTCCAGATGGAGCGCTATATTGGATGGCGAGAATGTTAGTTTCTGGCTGTGATCCTAAAGTAATTGCAAGGCGATTGTTGGCTATAGCTTCTGAAGATATAGGCAATGCTGATCCAAGGGCATTGCAAATAACTTTAAATGCTTGGGATGTGTATGAACGTTTAGGAGACAAAGAAGGTAATCGTGCGATAGCTCAAGCTGCTATTTTTTGCGCTTGCGCACCGAAATCAAATGCAGTATATAAGGCCTTCAATAGAGCAATAAAGGCGGCCAAAAGTAGTGCAGACCTGGAAGTGCCAAGACATCTTTGTAATGCAAGTACCAAGTTGATGGAGGATCTGAATTATGGAAAAGGTTATCGCTATGCGCATGACGAGCCAGGCGCATTTAGCCCGGGACAGACCTATTTCCCAGATGATATGGGCGAACAAGTCTATTATGAGCCCACTGATCGTGGGCTAGAGATTAAAATTGCAGAAAAGCTAAAACAACTTAGATCTGCCTTATGAACACATTAACTTCTATTGCCAGTATTGGTATTGGTGCTACAATCGGCGCTAGCTGTCGTTATTATATCGGCATCTTGTCAATGCAACACCTAGGAAAGGTGCTACCCTACGGCACTCTAATTTCAAATGTGATAGGTTCCTTTATAGCTGGAATTCTGGTAGTTATTATTTTAGAAAAGATGTTGCTTAGCGAAACTTATCGTCTGATGTTGTTGATAGGCTTGACCGGTTCACTAACCACTATGTCGACACTTTCATTTGAGTCCATTGATATGCTCAGTGGTGGTCACTATGGCCAGGCATTTCTAAATATTCTATTAAATATCGGACTGTCACTCCTGGCTGCCTCTTTGGGGATTATGTTGACTAAATACGCTTTTAATTTAGCGCAAGGCTAGTTTTTCTTCTACTGTGTCTAAAAGTTGTGCAGAAATATTGATTCCAAATTGTTTGTCTAATTGCCGAATGCCTGTAGGGCTAGTGACATTTATTTCGGTAATATAATCCCCAATCACATCAAGTCCGACAAAAAGTAGCTCTTTATCGATAAGCGTGGGCGCAATCTTTTCACATAGATATCTGTCTCTATCGCTCAGTGCCTGACCAATACCGGTGGCGCCGGCAGCTAAGTTTCCTTTGAAGTCACCTTTGGCAGGAATTCTTGCTAACACATATTCAACAGGTTTGCCATTAATCAGTAGGATTCGTTTATCTCCATGCTTGATTGCAGGCAGAAATTTCTGTGCCATAATGTAGCGCTTTCCTTGATTAGTCAGATTTGATAATACCTTGTCAATATTGCTATCGCCCGTTTTGAGCTTGTGGATGTTTAGCCCACCCATACCGTCTAATGGTTTAACAACTACATCTTTATACTCATTAATAAAACCAGTCAACTCGCTTTTGTTGCAGCTGACAATACTACTAGGGATACAGTCAGGAAAATTAAGTGCAAATAGCTTTTCATTGGCGTCACGAAGTGAGCTAGGCTTGTTAATAACCATAACGCCGCTATTTTCAGCCTGCTCAAGAAGATATGTGGCATAAATATAGTCCATATCAAATGGCGGATCTTTACGCATAAATACCACTTCAACGTCCGCAAGTGGCAGTATTTGCTCGCTTTCTATTCTATACCAGTCAATTTCTGAGTCTGAAACAAAAGTTTTACGGGCATTAGCCAGCACTTTGCCTTCCTGGTAGAACATGTCAATACTGTCAAAAGTGTAAACCTCCCATCCGCGACACTGTGCTTCAAGCAGCATAGCAAATGTGGAATCCTTTTTTTGGTTGATGGTGGCGATATCATCCATCAACACAGCAAGTACGATTTTTTTCATAAATACATTATAAAGTAATAGATTAAAGTGTGAATATTCATGGGTGTTAATATCCCTTGAAGCTACAAGCATTTGAGCGTATAATTCGTCCACTTTAGTGCGGGGTGGAGCAGTATGGTAGCTCGTCGGGCTCATAACCCGAAGGTCATAGGTTCAAATCCTGTCCCCGCTACCAATTTAGACCCCCTCTTTTGGGGGTTTTTATTAGGAATTATTATGGCAAAAATAGCTGACAAAGTGTTTGCATTAATTAATCCAGTCGTTCGCGATATGGGTTATGAACTATTGGGTCTTGAGTACGCTCCAAGTGGCAAGCACTCTGTTTTGAGAGTTTATATTGACTCAGATAACGGGGTCGGGGTTAACGATTGTGAATCTGTTTCTCGCCAAGTAAGCGCTATAATGGATGTTGAAGATCCAATAAGTGGACAGTATAATCTGGAGATATCTTCACCAGGCATTGAGCGACCGCTGTTTACAATCGCCCATTATCAACGTTTTCTGGGGAATGAGGTCAATCTTAGACTCTACAGACCAATCGATGGCAGGAGAAAATTTACGGGCAGTATTGGGAGTATAAGTGAGGCCAACAATACAATAGAGTTGGTTACAGAGTTGGGCCCAGTAACAATGAATTTAAGTTTAATTGAAAAGGCAAATTTAATTGCACATTTTTAGGAGAAATTGATGGACGGCAAAGAATTATTTTTAATGATTGAGGCAATCTCGAATGAGAAGAATATCAGTCAAGAGGATGTCATTGAATCACTAGAGGAAGCTCTAGCAGTTGCCACAAAAAAACGAAACAATCTAGATGTGCGCGTTGAAGTCAACCGACATAGCGGTGAATTTGATACCTACAGGCGTTGGCTAGTAATCGAGGATGATGCCCAATTTGTTGACGATGAAGGCACAGAATTTAGTTCAGATTTGCATGTCTATGAGAAGGATGCAAACGGCGTTCCGGTTGGCGAGTATATTGAAGAAGACATGGAATCAGTTGAGTTTGGCAGGATTGCAGCTCAGATTGCCAAGCAGGTTATTATTCAGAAGGTTCGAGAGGCAGAAAGAACAGTGATTGTTGATAACTTTTCTGAGCGATTGGGCGAGGTGGTAATGGTGACTGTAAAGAGAGTAGACAGAGGCAACGCCTATGTTGACATGGGTGGTATAGACGGCATGATCTCTAAATTCGACTTAATACCGAACGAGTCGGTTCGCAAGAACGACCGTCTTAGGGCATATATTAAGGAAGTTAAGTCAACCCCTCGTGGAGCACAAATTTTCCTTAGCCGAACTACTAATGAGATGATGATTGAGTTATTCGAGATGGAAGTTCCAGAGATTAGCGAAGGAATGATTGAAATTAAGGGTGGAGCAAGGGATCCTGGGTTGCGTGCCAAACTAGCTGTAAAAGCAAAAGATAGACGACTAGATCCGATTGGTACATGTATTGGTATGCGTGGCTCTCGGGTGCAGGCTGTTTCAAATGAACTAAACGGGGAACGTGTTGACATAATACTTTGGGATGAAGACCCTGCTCAATTTGTCATTAACGCAATGGCTCCGGCAGAGGTCAGCTCAATTGTTGTTGATGGAGATAAAGGTTCAATGGATATTGCTGTTGCTGAAGATCAGCTAGCCCTAGCAATTGGGCGTGGCGGTCAAAATATTAAATTAGCAAGCAGACTTACAGGCTGGAAGTTAAACGTTATGTCGCTTTCTGATGCGGATGACCTTCAGGCACAAGAAATCCAACAAACAAGTGAAAAGCTTGCCGAAAATCTTGGCGTTGACGCCGAAGTGGCTGGAGTTTTGATTGATGAGGGCTATTCTAGTCTAGATGAGATTGCTGAAGCAGATGCCGAAGTTTTAACCGAGATTGAAGAGTTCGACTCCGAGATGGTGGATGAACTACAAGAAAGAGCGCAAGATGCGCAGCTTGTTAAAGCCTTAAATGATGCAGAAGCGATGGAAATTTTATTAAGTATTGATGGTATTGACGAAATACTTGCAACGGCACTTGTCGATGCTGGTATTAATACAATAGAAGATTTAGCTGAACTATCGATTGTTGAATTACAAGAAATTCAAAGTATCAGCAATGAAGACGCTTCAGCTGTCATTATGACGGCCAGAGAAGATGCTGGATGGTTTAAATGATTTTTTTGACAATAATCAATAAAATGCAAAATAGGGATAATTGATATGGCACATAATGTAGAAGCACTTTCTAGGCTGCTGAAAAAGACACCCGACCAGGTTGTGGCAATTTTGACTGCTGCAGGAATCAAGGGCAAAACGCACGAGTCTAATATTTCTGCAGAAGAAAGAAAGATTTTAATGTCAAGTCTTAGTAAGCGTTCAGGAACTAAGTCTAGTATATCTGTTTCACGTAAAACACCCAAGACAACTTCAACTTCTACTTCAACTAGCGGGGTCAAGATAAAGGTTAAGAGTAAACGCGAGGCTCCCAAGCCTGACCTTACTGACGAGACTTCAGATGAGACGGTACAAAAAGCTAAACAAGCCCTTGAAGAAGGTAGATTAGCAGAAGAGAAAGTGCAGGCGCAGGATGCTAAGCGTCATGATATGGTTCGCCAAAAAAAGGAGCAGGATGAAAAGCTTCAGGCACAAAAAACCCAAAAAGATATTGAAGCTAAGGAGCAAAAACAGAAAAGCGATGACAAAAAACCAGAAGCTGAAAAGACCAAAAGCTCAAAAAAGAACCCAAAAAGATTAAGAAATGCCGTTTCTCCAGCTACAAAAAGAAAAGAGCTTCACGTCGCTAGACATAATCCGAACCGAAAATTAAAGAAAAAAGAGAGAACAAAGTTATCTCAAAAAGTGCGTGAAGATCAAGCTCAACACGCCTTCCATAAGCCTGTTGATCCAATCGTGCACGAAGTCAAAATCCCCGAAACAATCAAAATTTCTGATTTAGCACTAAGTATGGCTACAAAGGCTGGTGAAGTTCTCAAAGTGATGATGGGGATGGGTGTGATGGCGACCTTAAATGATGTAATTGACCAAGACACCGCGATATTGGTAGTCGAAGAGATGGGGCATAAACCAATAGCAAGTAACGAAGAGACTGTCGAAGACACACTTATTCAAGACGAAGAAGTTGTTGCAGAGGCGATACCTCGCCCCCCTGTTGTAACTATTATGGGCCATGTTGACCATGGAAAAACATCTCTCTTAGACTATATTCGAAACTCTAAAGTTGCTGGCGGAGAAGTCGGTGGCATTACCCAACATATTGGCGCTTACCAGGTTAGCCAGAAGGACAGCATAATTACATTTATCGATACTCCAGGGCACGCTGCATTTTCCAAAATGAGGTCTCGTGGAGCTAATGCAACTGATATCATTATTCTTGTAGTTGCTGCAGATGACGGCGTTATGCCGCAAACTATTGAATCTATTCAGCACGCAAAATCTGCAGGTGTCCCAATTTTAGTAGCGATAAATAAAATGGACAAAGAGGGGGCTGATCTCGATAAAGTTAAACAGGTGCTTTCAACACACGACGTTATTGCAGAGGACTGGGGTGGTGACGTAATGATGGTGCCGGTTTCAGCGCATACCGGAGAAGGGATTGACGGACTTCTCGAAAGCATTACATTAACAGCGGAAATAGCTGAAATTAAGGCGGTCAAAGATAAACCAGCAAGCGGGGTCGTTTTGGAGGCTAAACTTGATAAAGGTAGAGGCAAGGTGACAACAATACTTGTGCAATCCGGAACCTTGAAAAAAGGTGATATTGTGATTGCAGGCCAAGAGTCTGGCAAAGTTAAGCAGATAGTTGACGATAAAGGAAACTCAATTAAGGAGGCCGGACCATCTACACCAGTTGAAATTCTGGGGCTATCTGGGGTTCCAGATTCTGGCGCTGAGGTTTTGGTTGTAGAGAGTGAAAGAAAAGCCAGAGAGGTTGCTGAGTTTAGAAAAACTAAAGATCGGGAATTAAAATTACAGAAACAGCAAGCCGAGAAAATGGACAACTTCTTTTCACAAATGGAGGAAGGAGAAATATCAACACTTAACATCTTGCTTAAGTCAGATGTCCGTGGTTCTGCGCAAGCATTAGTGGAGGCTATGGAAGAGCTCTCAACAGACGAAGTTAAGATTAAGGTAGTTTCATCTGGGGTAGGCGCAATTAACAATACAGATATTTCTTTGGCTGGAGCATCCGAGGCTATAGTGCTTGGTTTCAATGTTCGAGCAGATGCTGTTGCTCGTAAATCTGCCGAAGAGGAAGGAGTTAGAATTGAGTACTACAGCATCATCTATAACCTTATTGATGATATTAAGGGCATTATGAGTGGCATGTTGAGTCCAGAACTGAGCGAGAACATTATAGGTATGGCGAGTGTGAAGGATGTCTTTAGGTCCCCTAAATTTGGCGATATTGCCGGCTGTATGGTTGAAGAAGGTGTAGTAAGAAAAGATAGTCCAATTAGGGTATTGCGAGACAGTGTGGTTATTTATGAGGGTGAGCTGGAGTCACTTAGACGCTTCAAGGACGACGTTAAAGAGGTCAAATCCGGCACTGAATGTGGTATCGGTGTTTTGAACTATACCGATGTTCAATCTGGAGATGAGATTGAGGTCTACGAGCGCATCGAGAAAGCACGTACACTCTGATAGAGGTCTTCTGCGTGATTCAACAAATCAGCCACCGTAAAGAGAGAGTTAATGAGCTCATGAAGCGTGAATTGGTTATGCTTTTAAAGCAGGACACTAAAGATCCGCGTCTGCAAGATGTAGTTATCACTGATGTTATCGTTAGTCGAGACCTCAGTTCTGCCAAAGTATTTTTTTCGGTGGCAGAGGAATCGCAAAAAATATCCTCATCATTACTTAACAAAGCCAGTGGTTTTTTTAGATCGCGATTATCTAAAGAGCTGGATTTACGCCACACACCATCACTCAGTTTTATCTATGATACAGCGCCAAACACTGGCGCTAGAATGGACAAACTTCTAAAAAAACTCTAAACACTAGCAAGAATAATAATGTCTGGAAGCAACAAAAAAGGTAGAGATATCAATGGTGTGGTTTTGTTGGATAAATCTGTTGGTAATACATCTAATCATTCTTTGCAGCAAGTCAAGCGACTATTCGAGGCAAAGAAAGCGGGTCATACTGGTAGCCTTGATCCGCTAGCAAGCGGCTTATTGCCTATATGTTTTGGGCAGGCAACCAAGGTTGCGCAATACCTTCTAGACAATGATAAGCGCTATTTTGTTGTTGCCAAACTAGGCCAGATAAGCAGTACTGGTGATATTGAAGGGGATATAGAGAATTTTGGGTCTACTAATAATATTGATAAGTCCTCCATAGGAGCTACGTTAAGACAATTTGTTGGAGATATCGAGCAAGTCCCTCCAATGTTTTCAGCTCTAAAACGTAACGGTATTCCGTTGTATAAACTGGCACGAAAAGGCATTGAAGTAGAGAGAGAAGCTAGAACAGTTACGATTCGCAAAATCAACATGCTCAGCTATAAAGAAGAGTTATTAAGTTTGGATGTAAGTTGCTCAAAAGGCACTTATATTAGAACTCTGATTGAAGATATAGGAATAGCGCTCGGCTGCGGTGGACATGTTATTGAATTAAGAAGAACCGGTTTTGCTCACTTTGATATTATCGAAAGCAGGACTTATGAGCAACTCTTAGAGCTAAAAAAAGAAAGTACGGAGTCCCTCGACTCAGTCCTATTGCAGGCGCAGGACATGTTGCTGGGAATTGAGAGTCTATATTTAGATGCAAACCAAACAACTGACATCAGGCATGGAAAAAAGATTCAGTATGGCAACTTTGACAACATAAGTAGAGTTAAATTGTTTGATAATAAACAAAATTTTATTGGTATTGGGGAGACTAACTTATTGGGTGAAATACTACCTAAACGTCTTTTTGTATAAAATTAAAGTGTGATTTCCATTTAGTCTCTATTAAAGGATAGCTAGATTATAATTTAGCTAAATATGAACCGAAAAGATTTGTTAAAAGAAATATATTGGGGATATTATGAAGGTTTTGGTAGTCGGTTCTGGCGGTAGAGAGCATGCTCTTGCATGGCAATGCGCAAGCTTTAATATAGTCGAGCATGTCTTTGTTGCTCCTGGAAATGCAGGGACAGCATTAGAAGAAAAAATATCAAATATTCAAATTCAATCAAGCGAAAGTGAAGCGCTTATTGAGTTTGCTATTAACGAAGCTATTGACATTACAATAGTTGGTCCTGAGGCACCCCTCGTGGCAGGTATTGTGGATGATTTTCGCGCCCATGGTTTGGCTATATTTGGCCCCACTCAGGCAGCCTCACAGTTAGAAGGTTCGAAGGTTTTTTGTAAAGACTTTTTAGACAGGAATGATATCCCAACCGCCTTTTATGAAGTTTTTACTGAACAGGAAAGCGCAATTTCCTATGTAAAAGAGAAAGGCGTTCCTATAGTTATCAAGGCTGATGGTTTGGCTGCAGGCAAGGGCGTTATTGTTGCTAAAACGGAGCAAGAGGCTATCGAAGCGATAGACGATATGTTAAAAGGCAACCGTTTCGGCGAAGCTGGTTCAAGGGTCGTGATTGAGGAATTCTTAGTTGGTGAGGAAGCTAGTTTTATTGTTATGGTAGATGGTAACAATGTACTGCCGATGGCAACCTCTCAAGACCATAAAGCGCGAGATAATACTGACAAAGGTCCTAACACTGGAGGTATGGGTGCCTATTCACCTGCTCCAGTAGTAAACTCAAGTATTTTTGATGATGTCATGAAGAACATTATTCAGAAAACTGTCGACGCTATGTCTGCTGAAGGTTCGCCATATACTGGCTTTCTGTATGCTGGATTGATGATAAACAATGGCAAAGCAAAGGTGCTAGAATACAATTGCAGGTTTGGTGATCCTGAAACCCAGCCAATCATGATGCGTTTGAAATCAAATCTCGCTCAACTATGCTTGTTGGCAACTCAAGGAAAGTTAGATGAGACTCAGATTGAGTGGGATGCAAGAGTTGCATTAGGGGTTGTTTTGGCCGCTAATGGGTATCCTAATGATTACAAGAAGGGTGAAAAAATTATCGTTCCATCTGACTCAGAAGATGCTAAGATTTTTCATGCAGGAACCAAACTTGACAGCAACAACATAGTGAGTAATGGTGGTCGTGTTCTGTGTGCTACTGCTCTTGGAAACAGCATTCAGGAGGCCCAAAAGAGAGCATATGGGCTTGTAGATAGAGTCGATTGGCACGGTTCATACTATCGAACAGACATTGGATTTAAAGCTCTTTAATCATTCTTCTGATCTAAGCGTCATTGGCATTGACGAGGCTGGCAGAGGTCCGCTAGCAGGCAGCGTTGTTGCGGCCGCTGTTATCCTTCCAAGTGATTTTCAGATAGAAGGACTGACTGATTCAAAAAAGCTTAGCGAAAAGAAGCGCAATGCACTTTATCAACAAATAACACAGCATTGTTGTTGGTCTGTCGGTGAGGCCAGTAGCATCGAGATTGATGAGCTAAATATACTAAGAGCCACCATGTTAGCGATGAAGCGCGCAGTTATCAAATTAGAAAAAGACCATTTAGCTAACTATGATCCCATAAACTACAGAGTCCTTGTCGATGGTAATTGTTGCCCCGACATTCCGAACTGTAAGTCTATAATCAAGGGCGACTTGACTGTGCCAGTGATTTCTGCCGCCTCAATAATCGCAAAGGTATCGAGGGACAGGCAAATGCAAGATCTTGATAGCAGATATCCACAATACGGGTTTGCCAAACATAAGGGGTATGGCACCAAAGCACACCTACTAGCTTTGTCAAAGTATGGTGCAGTAGAGGGTGTTCATCGATACTCTTTTGCCCCTGTTAGAGACATCAATTAGTGTAAAGCTCGTCAAGTTGTTTTTGTAGTTCTTCTTGGGCTGCTTCAAGTTCAGCCTTTTTAGCTTCTAGCGCGGCCTTTTTTTCAGCGCCGGCCTTCTTTTGATTTTCTTTCTTAATTTCTTCAGCAGGACGAGCACTGAGATAATCGAAAAGCTTCACAACTTTGACAACATTTTTCGCTTTAGCGGCCTGATTAGTTGCGTGTTCAGCTTCCCGCTTTGTTACCGATCCCATCAGATACACTATTTGTCTTTCTGTCATCACCTTGACATGTATTGGATGGAATACTTCTTGATTCTGGAATAGTGTTTCGATTTGCAGAGTAATGATGTTGTCTTTGGTTCTTGAGAAATAGCTTAACGATGGCATAATGGCAGTTTCATTGATAAGCTGTTTCATTTTTAGTACATTTTGCTTAAGTTGTTTTGTGAGATAGGTTTTTGCCTCTTCACTTGAAACCTCTCCTGCCACTAATACTGCTTTGTTATAGACCATAAATTTTAGATGCGCATTTTCAAGTAATTGGTCATCTCGAACAATACTTCCAAGTTGCATGTAGAGGGTTTGGTCATCAATAATCTCTCCAGCACTACGACGGTCAATGCCAACAGAAGCAATAGCACTTACAGCGGTTGCTCCTTGAACGATAGGTGAACATGAAGACAACAGGAGAGGTGCAATCAGCAGGACTAACAAAAAGATTAGCTTTTTCAATATAACTCCAAGAGGGCTCTGTATCTATCCATACAAGGACTATTTTAAATCAGATTTAGAGTTTTTGGTAATAAGCTTACATAGTAAATTATAGAAACATTAGACTGTAAATATAGTGTTGAAAGAACTTTATACTCGTTTTATTTTTTCTCGATAATTAATCATTTTGTGGCTATTTAATCAAGCATAATTATTTCTATTTCAGTTAAATAATAGTTAGATTTAAGCCTTAGGTAGATAAATGACCGGAACTTTATTCATTGTTGCGACTCCAATCGGCAATCTGGACGATATAACATTCAGAGCTGTTGAGATATTAAAAAGTGTTGATCTTATCTTGGCAGAAGATACTCGCCATAGCCAAAAAATACTCAGTCACTTTGATATAAAAACGCCGATAAGTGCTTTTCATGATTACAATGAAAGAGAAAAATGTACTACAGTGATTGATAAACTAAAACAAGGAGTTTCGATAGCGCTCATAAGTGATGCAGGTACTCCACTCATAAGTGATCCAGGCTATGTGTTAGTCTCTGCAGCAAAAAAAAATTCCGTCAATGTGGTTCCTATACCAGGACCGAGCGCCTTGATTGCCGCACTCTCAGCATCAGGTGTTCCAAGCGATAGTTTTAGTTTTTTTGGCTTCTTGCCAAGTAAACAAAATGCCAGAATTAAAACTTTAAAGACATTCATTAGTCGCCCTGAAACGATTATTATTTATGAGTCTCCGAAACGTATATTGGCCGCGCTAACAGATATGCTCTTTGTATTTGGTGAAGCGCGTGAAGTTTGTTTGGCAAAGGAACTTACCAAGACTTTTGAGACAATTCTAACAACAAACATCCCAAATCTGATTAGTTATATCGCCAGTGATCCTAACCACCAAAAAGGAGAATTTGTACTATTAATATCCTCCAGTGGTAAAAAGAAACAATTAGAACTCGATCAGCAACTAGATAATTTGTTGTCTGTGCTTTGTAGTGAGATGGGTGCTTCAAAAGCAGCCAAGTTGGCTGCTAAAATTACTGGAATTGATAAAAAATATTGCTACCAAAGAGCGATAGAATCATGAATAACTTTTATAAACATCACATCTTTTTTTGTAACAATGTGCGCCAAAATGGCAAGCAGTGTTGTTCGCAAAACGGCGCAAAAGAGCTCTACCGCTATGCCAAGGATCGTTGTCGCGAGTCTTCAATATTAGGTAAGGGGGGTATTGGTGTTAGTGAATCTCGTTGTCTCGGTCGCTGCGAACACGGCCCTGTCGTTGTCGTCTATCCAGACGATGTTTGGTATCAGTATATTGATGAAGAAGATGTTGATGAGATTATCGAGTCACACTTGATAGGTGGTAAAGAAGTTGAGCGTCTCAAGATCAAATAAACAGACAGGTGTCTCCCAAAACACTCTACAACAAATCTATACCTTTTAATATGAAGGGGTAGAGGTTATTGGCCATTAATTTTACACCTTCGGCATTAGGATGTTTATAGTCACTTTGCAAGTACTCTTTTTCAAGTGCAATACCCTCTAGCAAAAAAGGCATAAAAATTAGTCCGTGTATTTGCGCCAGTGTCAGATAGATTTGATCAAACTGTTTTTGATAATCTGGCCCCATGTTTGCGGGTGAACGAGCGCCAACAAGAATAACTATAGCACCAATTTCATTGATTTTAGTGATGATCTTGTCTAGGTTTTGTTGGGTTAATTTCGGGTTGATTCCTCTAAGCATATCATTCGAACCCAAGCCCACTATCACAATATCAGGTTGGTCAAGAAGAGACCACTCGAGTCTTGCCAGTCCATTGCTTGAAGTGTTACCCGAGGCGCTAGCATTAAGCAAGGTTATTTGCTTGCTGTTATGTATAAATTTTTGCTTAATCTGGGTTACTAAATTTTCATTCTGAGGTAGACCATAGCCCGCCATCAAACTGTCACCATAGAGCATAATTTTTATTGACTTTTCAGCTGAATGAATGCTAGATATAAACGACAACAATAAAGTAATAAATATTGCTTTTAAAACTATATTTTTTGAGATAATCATTGTTCGAATTTTATAACAACTTGAACGATGAATACAGCCATACAATTTAAAGATGTTTCTTTAGCTTACGGTCCAGATACAGAACAAGTAAAGGTATTAAATAATATTAGTTTCTCAGTCAATGATGATGAGGTTATCTCGATTGTAGGGCCGAGCGGCTCAGGCAAGACGTCAATTATTATGCTTGCCTCTGGTCTAGAGACTGCTTCAAAAGGATCAATTAAAATTAACAGTCAGGAAATTGTTGGTCTTAAAGAAAATGAATTGTCGGAGGTCAGAAGAAAGAACATTGGTATTGTGTTTCAATCTTTTTACTTGATTCCTAACCTTACCGCGGTTGAAAATGTTTCATTATCTCTTGAGGCAAATCAGCAGTTCAACCTTGAAAAAGATGCTGAAAATCTTCTTGATGAATTTGGCCTTTCTCATAGATTTCATCACCTTCCGAGCGAGTTGTCTGGTGGTGAGCAGCAGAGAGTTGCAATTGCGAGGGCCTTAATCAACAAACCTAAAATTATCTTGGCTGACGAACCCACTGGAAATCTTGATACTGCAAACTCAGACAGCATGATGGATTTACTTTTTGATTATACAAAAAAAAGTCAAACTTCACTTGTGATGGTAACCCACGATAATTCAATAGCAAAACGATGTGATCGTATCATTGAAATAAGGGAT
>Ga0187827_10004743_pt1 | contig 16462 bp, 18 predicted proteins | sample ETNtaG_39_FD_167969 | JGI IMG/M metagenome (GOLD analysis project Ga0187827, IMG submission 167969) | Marine microbial and viral communities from oxygen minimum zone, Eastern Pacific Ocean - ETNP2014_SV_150_PacBio MetaG (Illumina Assembly) | ecosystem: Environmental > Aquatic > Marine > Hypoxic...
TGTGAAAATCTCTGTATAGTCAGGATTTTTCAAAATTTCTTTTTTATTTTCTTCATTGTAGTTGGCCTTGATACCGTAGTGTTCTTGTATAGTGTCCAAAACTGCATCTTGATCTTCGACAAATTCTTCATAGGAAATTTTTGGGGTTTCTGGGAAATGCAACATCACCCAATTCGTAAATTCCTCTCGTATTGTAAATCTGTCCCACTGTTCTTTCGTTGCGGTAAATGAGTTCGGTGGTGGATTTGTTCTTTTCAGAGGGTCGTAGGTGCAGTACTCCCTATTTCTTGGAAAGCCTGGTTGACTACAGTGCATGGCTGTCAACTCAAAACAAAAATTAGAAATCTTGTCTTCCCGATTAAACCATATGAGATCGAAATCTTTTAGGATATTACACGCAATTTCAGCTCGTTTAAACAAGTTGCCTTTAGTTTGGGTAGGTGTGTTGGATAATTGGAGAGGCATTACCTTGATACAATATGGAAAGGGGAAATTCTCTAGGTGTTTGATCCTGCGTTTGATATCCTTTGAAGTTAAGAGGTCTTCATTAACCGTCCAATCAATATCAACTGGTTTTGTAGTTAACTCTGTGGGGTTTGTTAGGTTGACTGATTTGTTTCTACCAAACCACTCACTACCTTCAACCAAGCCAAAGGTCTTACACAGATACTCATAAAAATAGTAACTCCCAGAACGAGTTACACAGACTACAGCAAAATTACCCATAATCCTCAAACCACTCTACTATTTTATTATAATTTTTAAATTTGTGTTCGTAATTAATTGCTAATTCAACAGGCACAGGAATATTAACAACATGGTTAGAATCTATCTCAAAAAAGTTTGCTATTTTTGCTAAGTTAGTAGAGGGGTCTGATAAAAAATACTCTAGAGAAATTAGAGGCTCTCCGGCATGATATTGATGGTAGGTATTCCAAAAGCAATCTAATCTTTTTTTAAAGAGAGAAAATTCTTGTCTTGAAGCTTTGAGACTAAGATTCTCTATTTTCGGCCGGTCTTCTATTTTGTAGATATGGTTTACACCAGTTCTAAGCCTAGCAACATGACTTAGAAATTGAGCAACAATATCTTCACGATGCAACCATATACTTGTGAAGTTTTTGGTTACTTCTTGAACCTCCTCTGGCTGTTCTGATATATAGTGAGGTAAGACTTTTAAGAGATGATGCTCTTTAGCAAATTCTGTCTCTTCAATATTCGCATAGGAGTTGTGTTTCAACCATGATCCAGAGTCCATTAGGCCAAGCATATTGCAAACATAACTTCGAAATAATGTAGAGCCACTGCGGGAAGTAGCCACCAATCCAATTCTCATAGGACTATATATAATGCCCGAATTTGATATCCCAACATATATAATAAAGGAAATTAGTTTTGACGATATTTTTACTGTCTGGACCGAAAGTTTATGGCCAGGCAGAAAGAGTAAGATCGAACCGATGAGCAGTTTAATTTGGTCAGCTGATACAGGCCTGACTAAAGACTCTTCTATATTTGATAAATATGAACCTACGTTTTTTGGTGTTGTTATTGAAGACTTTCTGGTAGGCGTAAATAGTGGATTTAGAACTGATAAACATGTATATCGTTCCCGTGGCCTGTGGGTAGATTTAAACCATAGAGGATTGGGTTTGGGTCAAGTTTTGTTAAATAATGCTATATCTTTGGCTAAAAAAGAGGATTGTGAATTAATTTGGAGTATGCCTCGAAAATCTGCTTTGCGAACATATAAATCAGTGGGATTTCATAGACATGGGCCTTGGTTGGATAAGACTGTGGAGTTTGGCCCTAATACTGTATCTTATAAATATCTATAAAGGAAGAGTTTATGGCTGTACCCACAACAAAAGCAACTTTTAAAAGTTATTGTTTACGAGCTCTTGGTGATGGAGTTGTCGATATTAACGTATCAGATGACCAAGCAGATGATCGTATAGATGAAGCACTACAATATTTCGCTCAATATCATTACGATGGTATTGAAAAAATGTATCTGAAACATTTGATAACATCTGCTGAGGTTACACGGGCTCGAAGTGATGCGTCAACAACTGGTACAGATACCGTTGATGATTCTATCACGGCCACCTGGAAAGAGGGTTCAAATTACATACCGCTCCCAAATGCTGTCATATCGGTGGTGCAGGTTTTCCCCCTCACCGGCACAGGCGGCGGTGGTAACATGTTCGATGTTCAATACCAACTGAGACTGAATGACCTATATGATTTGTCATCTACATCTGTTATTCAGTATCAGATGGCTATGGATAATTTAGACTTAATAGAACACATTCTCGTAGGTGAAACCCCAATACGGTTTAACCAACACCAAAATCGTTTGTACATAGATGCGGATTGGGCAAATGATTTTACTGCTGATTCAGATTATATTCTTATAGAATGTTATAGGAAGCTTGATCCTACCACATACACTGATATCTATGATGACATTTTCTTGAAAAGATATGCTACTGCTCTGATTAAAAAACAGTGGGGGGCAAATTTGTCCAAATTTAAAGGTGTAACTATGTTGGGCGGAGTAGAAATGGATGGAGAGGGAATATATACAGCTGGGAAGGAAGAACAAGAGAAATTAGAGGAGCAGATACAAATGTTCTTTGAGTTACCAGTGAATTATATGGTGGGCTAAATGGCGGTTAATAAACATTTCCATACTAGCGGGTCACAAGCCATAACCTCAGAAAAGAACCTCTATCGGGATTTGGTGACTGAAGCTATCCAGATATATGGCCATGATGTCTATTACCTAGACAGAACTCTCGTAGCAGAGGATACTTTGATGGGGGCAGATTCTCTATCCAAGTTCAACAGTCAACATCTTATAGAAATGTACATGGAAGACGCTTCGGCCGGTTTCGCTGGAGAGCAAGAGTTGATGTCTCAGTTCGGTTTGCAAAATTTGAGTGAAGCTACATTTGTTGTATCTAAAGAAAGATTCCAAACAATGGATGCTCAGATGAAAATTGAAGATGGAACAGATACAACTGGTGGCTCTATCGCCCAAGAATCAGAAACGAGTGATAGTACAGAAAAATTAGATGGTAGTAGTTTCTATATTATACAGGATACGGCAAATACAGATGCCGATAGGCCTCAGGAAGGAGATGCAGTTTACCACCCCATCCTTGGCAAGTTATTTGAGGTTAATTTCGTAGACCATGATGAACCGTTTCATCAGTTAGACAATAATCCAGTTTACAAACTACGTTGTCGCCTATTTGAGTATGGGTCAGAAACTCTTGATACAGGTATTACAGCTATAGATGAAATCGAAGATAATTTATCTATTGATACTCTGAACCACCAGATCACTCTGGAACAATCCTCGGCTGTAAATGAGAGCTTTAGAATAGAAAGACTTGCTGACGGCGATTTGATAGCTGAAGAAACAGACGGAGACAATACCTTGGGCGAAAATGATTCTACTTCTGTCGGCGAGAAATTGAAGCTTGAGAATGATTCTTACATCGTACAAGAATCATATATAGTAGGTGACATGAGTACAGACAAGACAGCTCAAAATGAGTTGTTTGACAGTTTAGACGATACCATATTGGATTTCACTGAATCGAATCCATTTGGTGACGCAGGAGAAGCTTCATAATGCTAGGACAACAATTCTATCACGAATCCATCAGAAAAATAGTAGTATCTTTCGGTACAATTTTCAACGATATACATTTAGTACGGAAGGATAATGATGGTGATATTACACAGACAATGAAGGTTCCCCTAGCATATGGGCCTAGGCAGAAATTTCTAGTACGTTTACAAGACGATCCTGATCTTGGAAAACAGGTTGCTGTAACACTACCTCGTATTGGATTTGAAATAACTGGCTTAAATTATGATGCCAGCCGGAAATTAAATCGTGTTCAACAATTTAAAAAGGTAAAGGGCAATACTACAAAACAGCTAGACGCACAGTATATGCCCGTGCCGTATAATATCAATTTTGGTTTGTATATCCTTTCAAAACAATCTGATGATGCTCTACAGATCGTAGAACAAATCCTTCCATATTTTCAACCAGATTATACAATCACAATGAATGATATGCCTGATATGGGTATCAAGAGAGATGTGCCCATTGTGTTGACAAATGTTGGTTATGAAGACAATTATCAGGGGGATTTTACGGCCAGGCGGTCTATCATTTATTCTTTAGACTTTACTGCAAAGTTTTATCTTTACGGACCTGTTACATCTAGTAAGGTTATCAAAACTGCACAGGCAGATCAATATGCGGATATGCCTGATAAGTCTCCGAAGAGAGAACAGAGATATGCAGTAACACCTTCGCCGACAGCTGCGTCAGCTGATGATGATTTTGGGTTCAATGAAACGACATCGTTCTTTGAAGATGCTAAAAACTATAACCCAGTTACAGGAGCTGATGAATAGTAACACCTTATTATGACAAAATTTGTTTATATTAGTGATGACTATAGACAAGCTTGGTTAACATATATTATTAATAAGTTTGGTATAGAAAATTGGCAAGAATTTGATGATGATTTTAAAGAAGAATTTAATTTTAAATTAGAAGAAGAACAATATTATCTAAAAAAAGTTAATAGACCCACCTCTTGGTTTCTTAATGATAAACTTGGTGAAAAAGAATTTCTATTTAATATGTCTCAGAGGCATTATCCCAAAGTTGATTATGAATACACGGATAATCTACCATCATTCTCAGATATGATGTTTGAGAGAGCTATAGAATTGCGTGATATGAATAAACAAATAGATTTGCTTTATTCTGGTGGTCTTGATAGCGTTGCTGTTCTTTATGCTCTAGTAGAAGTTTGTCCAAAAGATCAACTTAGAATAATAATGGGAGATGAGACATCAATAACTGTTTATCCAAAAGGATATAAAAATATTGTTGGTCACTTATCTTATGAATTTGCAGATGGTAATCTTTTTGGTGTCGCTAATATAGACACAAATATTTTTACTACAGGAAGTGAAGCTGATAGATTATTTGGAAGTACAGGATACCCTCATAGCAGAAATATAAACACCGAAAGATACACACAATCAGAAAATGATTATGATTATAATCATAATAATTGGTGGAATATAACCAGATTTACAAGAATAACACAATCTTTTAGTAAACTCCAAAATATTAATATAGAAAAGTTTCCTATGGAAAACTATCAGCCCTTTTTTTTATGTCCTTCATTTGAAAAATTTGCTATTAATACTCACCATGATCGTAAAATGATATGGTATGCTGATCACTGGACGAAACCAGAAGATTTTTTAAAATGTAAAATGGAACTTAGAAATTTTGTTGCAAGATGGGATAAAGAATATGCATATACAGTGGTAAAGTCTGAAATGCTTTTTTCTGTGCAAACAGAGATGATTCTACCTTTACTACCAAATTATAATGTATTGGCTATAACAGAAGATGGTGTTGTTGTTAATAGAAAAAATATTATGGAGTATATGTCTACAGATTTTTTGACTATAAATATATAAAATGGTTGGAAAAATAGACAAAGCTCTTGGTGTATGGGATGGTGTAGATAAAGTACTTGCCGAACTTCCCCCCCTATCTAAAGAGGCACAAAATTCTTCACCTATGTATTCAGCAGAAGAGTTATTAGAAGGCATGTCTGATGATATTCAAAATGATTATGATTACCAAAGAAAACAGTTTTACAATCTGGTTGAAAAGGGTTCAACTGCAATTGATGGAATATTGGAAATCGCAAAGGAAGGCGAACATCCAAGAGGATATGAGGTTGCTGGAAATCTTATCAAACAAGTAGCAGAGGTTACTGAAAAGTTGGGTGACTTACAAGAGAAGATGAGGAAATTAAAAGAAGTTCCTGACACTGCTCCTAAGAGTGTTACCAATGCATTATTTGTGGGGAGTACTGCTGAACTTCAGAAGATGATAAAGGGTAAAGATGATGACTGATGCAGTCTATTTAGGTAATCCCAACCTGAAAAAGGCCAATGTCGCTCAAGAGTGGACAAAGGAAGAGGTTAAGGAATATACTAAATGTATGGAAGACCCTGTATATTTTATAGAAAATTATATACGGATAGTTTCCTTGGATGAAGGGCTTATACCTTTTGATCTTTATAGTTTTCAGAAGGAAATGGTTGGGACTTTTCATAAAAACCGTTTTACAATATGTAAACTCCCCCGACAATCGGGGAAATCTACTACCATTATTGCATATATATTACACTATGTTTTGTTTAATCCTACTGTAAATGTGGCGATTCTGGCTAATAAAGCTGCGGTTGCTCGTGATTTATTATCTCGTTTGCAGCTTGCTTATGAACATTTGCCCAAATGGTTACAACAAGGAGTAATGTCATGGAACAAAGGAAGTCTAGAACTTGAGAATGGTTCGAAAATTCTGGCATCTTCTACAAGCGCTAGTGCTGTTAGGGGCGGTAGTTACAATATTATCTTTCTTGATGAGTTTGCTTATGTCCCAGCTAACGTAGCAGAACAGTTCTTTAGTTCTGTTTATCCCACTATTTCTTCTGGTAAAACAACTAAGGTGATTATAGTTTCAACACCACACGGTATGAATATGTTCTATAAAATGTGGGTAGATGCAGAAGAACAGAGAAATAGTTATGTTCCCATTGAGGTACATTGGTCTGAGATTCCTGGCCGAGATGCGGCTTGGAAAAAAGAGACTATCCAAAATACTTCTGAATCACAATTTAACACAGAGTTTGAATGTGAGTTTTTGGGTTCTATTGATACACTCATCACCCCATCTAAGCTTCGGCAACTTACATATAGAGAACCGATACAAAAGAATGCTGGGCTGGATATACATGAACATCCAAAAGAAAAACACACATATTTTCTATCAGCAGATGTTTCTAGAGGAACATCTAACGATTATTCAGCGTTTACGGTGATTGATGTCTCTGAAATGCCATATAGGATAGTTGCGAAGTATAGAGATAACGAGATAAAACCACTTATATTTCCTAGTAAGATTTACGATGTGGCTCGTGCGTATAATCAATCGTATGTCTTAATAGAGGTTAATGACATAGGAGAACAGGTAGCTAATACTCTACAGTTCGATCTGGAGTATGACAACCTTATCATGTCTTCTATGCGAGGCCGTGCAGGCCAAGTCCTGGGCGGAGGTTTCTCAGGCGGCAGAGCTCAGCTTGGAGTAAGAACCACCAAGGCTGTCAAGAAGGTAGGTTGTTCGAACTTAAAACAAATGATTGAGGACAATAAACTTATTGTGGAAGATTATGATTTAATAAATGAATTATCTACGTTTATCGTGAAAGGGCAGTCTTTCGAAGCAGATGAAGGGTGTAACGACGATCTTGTTGCTTGTCTATTTACTTTTGCGTGGGCTACAGATCAAACCTATTTTAAAGAATTGACGAATGTTGACATGAGAAAAACCATGATGTTGGAACAACAAGAGGCATTAGAACAGGATATGGCACCATTTGGTTTTGTAGTTAATGGTTTAGAGGATGAAAATATAGGTGAAATGGTTGATGAATACGGTACTCGTTGGGCGCCTGTGGTACGAGATTATGGGTCTAATTGGTAATAATGTTTGAAAAATTTCCTGAATTTATTACAGATGATCCTCGCTATCTTGACCCTGGCAGAGGACAAGCTGTGACACTTGAGATGATGGAGGCTCAGCATAAGACTATGCTTCCTAAAGAGGTGTGTGAAGGAAATAGCATCCTAGACCTTGGCAGTTGCATAAGTGCTAGTGGTGCTTGGGCATTAGAGAGTGGTGCTTTATTTTATACAGGAGTGGAAATTTCTGATGACAACTATGACTCTGCTTATTTTAATATGAGGGAATATTTTCCGGCCGGGCCGTGGAATCTACATAGGAAATCAATTTCAGAATGGTTTGGAGGCCAAAAAGACATCTACACTCCTTTTGATGTTGTATTGGCTGCTGGTATCTTGTATTCACAAGAAGATCAAATATCCTTCTTGACTAAATGTGCAGAAATATCCAAGAAATATTTGATATTTGAAACTATTGGTACTCACCCTATTGATGATGATCAGTATCCAATATCTATTTATAGACAAGTAAATAGAATGGGTGACGGTAAATTGATTAATATAAGATGCAGCAATGAACCATTTATTAGTATGGTATTAAATCCTTTGGGGTTTTCTTTAGAGGACAGTCGGCCGACATGGCATGGTAATACTGTGCGATTTGTTGCAAGGTATGCTAAAGATTATGCTAAAGATAGTTAGAACCACACAAATATAAAAGGTAAAATATATAAAGGCCAAGCAACATACATTGAAGTTAGAGATGTAGTTATTGGATTGGTATTTGTTATTTTTGCTGCTGCAAAAGATGCGATTGCAACAGGTGGTGTCAACATAGACAATACACTAAAGTATAATACAAACATATGGGCCCATATTTCTGTAAATCCTGCTTCAATAAGGGACGGTGCTGTAATGATTGCAACTATAACATATGCAGCACCTGTCGGCATACCCATACCCAAGATTATACACAAGACTGAGGTTAATAGTAACAATATTATAGAATTTCCGCTAGCAAGTTGAAATAGAAAATTAGTTATAAGGTATATTAAACCAGTTTGTTCCATAATACCGATCATTAAACCTATACCAGCACCTAAAAGAATAAGACCATGCATGGTATCTGCTATTTTGAGCATTGTTGATTTCAATGCAGGCCATTGTATTTTTTCTTTTGTAAATTCCCCTTCAATATTTCCTTTTGGAGCTTTAATCAACAGTAACAAGTAGAAAATTATTGCTGGAAGGGTTGCATAGTATACAACATCCCAATAGGATATTTGTAGGAGTTCTGCCATAAGGAAAGCAGCTGCTCCCATAATTGGAGGTAAGAGTTGTCCACCAGTAGATGCAACAGATTCATATGCTGCAGCAAGTCTTTTGGGGTATCCACATTTTATCATAAGAGGTATTGTTATTTGGCCTGTACTCATGACGTTTGCAACAGCTGATCCACTTATACTACCAAATACAGCAGAGGATAATATTGCAACTCTTGCTGGGGATTTTATATATCTTAGAATATATTGAATAATTATATTCACAAGCCCAGTATTAATAATGACTATACCTATGGTAACGAATATAAAAACTATATTTGTTATAATGTTCATCACCATGCCCATCATTGCGGTATTGTCTATAACAATAAATGCTAGAATGTCAAGATATTTTTGTCCTGTACTATTATAAAACAGTGGTAATAGTAGAAAAGCAGTTAATAGTCCTGTAAAGGATTTTCCATTAGTTTTAATATTACCAAGAATTACAAATAAACATAGAGGAAATGTTAGACTATACATTAACAGTTTTTCGTAATTTGCGATTTCTTCAAGATATGGATAGCAAATGGCTCCAGCAATACTACAGAGAAGTAGAGGTATCCAGAATTTTGGAAATGCAATTGCTAGAGAAGCTATGATGAATAAAATGTATTTTTGCTCATCATACAGAGGAACGCCGACGTACTGTTGCAAGTCGGCAATTCCTAGAAGTAATGCTAAAGTTAGAAAATACTTAGCGTAGTTTGAGCTTGTCATATGCTTTTAGAGCGCCAGGGTGAACAGGAACACCAAATCCTTTGCCTTTAAACATAAGTTTCTCATTAAAACCACGGGTCATACCACTAGCTTTGCGGTAGTCATCAGCGTGTTTATGAAGCCCTAACACAAAGCGTTCCACAACATGGTCTGGGACATGTTTACCAGCAAATACTGTGTAAGGATAAGCAAGAACTTTTACTGGACTTTTAATTTCAGGCCATTTCTTAGTAGGGTTTACTGTCGCAAGATAGTATCCAACCCAATCAGAACCGAAAGAATCCTTGAAAGTAATCTGATCGTAAGTAATTAATTTAATGCCACCACTTGCTGCATGTGCTAGATGCCACTTTTTAACAAATCCTGCTCCAATTACAGAGAATGCCCAATCTAGTTGGCCATTAGAAAATTTCTTGATCATTTGACCAGTTGAAGTAATAGGTACAGGGGTTTGATCCCCCATTGTTAGACCACCATTTTTTAATGTATCTCTAAAGAGATAGTGAAACATAGAAGTTTTTGGAGCCAGAGCTGTTCTCCCTTCTTTTAGGTCAGATATGGAATCTGCTTTGGAATCTGCTGGAACAGCAATGGCCACCATAAAGGTCTGAATTTCTGCTACAAATCTGATATTTTTATGAGCCTTTTTTGAAGCATTTGTACCGTGATAACCCCAAGTAAGATTTGCTGGATTTCCTATACCAAAAGCTACTTCTTCATTATGAATTCGCTCAAGATATCTTTGAGTACTTCTATGAGGAAGGGGAACTATATTAACTCCAGCTTTGTTTAAAACTTTGTTAAGTATGATACCTATCTGGTAATTTGCTCCACCTTTGGTGGTTCCAAGAGTGGCTGCGTTTACTGATGTTGTGAAAAAGACAGTTACCAGAGTGGCAACTGCTAGAAAATGTTTTAACATAATATCTCCTTTGTTCAAATTCACTATAACTATATATATTCCCTAAATCAATTCAATTAAATCATTATCTAGTTTGATCCAACAATTTGTGCAGAGTATAGTAGATTTAGCCATGAGATGAAAAATTTCTTGTCTGCTATCATTATTGGTTCCTACTCTTTTTGTTATCTTTCGAATTTCAGCATCATGCGGGTAAAATTTAAGACACACAGTTTCACTTTCGCCGCAATGAACACAAGACTTATCATTGAGCCATTCGTTAAGCAACACAATTCGTTTGCGGTAATTGCGTCTGGCTACCTTCTTTATAGTGTCTTTATATTTTTCGTAGTGTGCATTTCCCATGTTAATATTTATATGTTATAAAGCATCTAAAAATGTGAGTTAAGAAGGTTGAAATTATAAATATCTTTGAACAACAACTCTTTAGCTAAGGGAGTAAAAAAATGGGATTTTTAGTTTCTCCTGGCGTACAGGTAAAAGAAATTGATCTTACGAATGTTGTTCCTGCCGTTGCAACATCTATCGGTGCAATTGCAGGACCATTCCAAAAAGGGCCCGTATCCGAAGTTACCACAATAGGTTCTGAAGAAGACCTATTGCGTATTTTCGGTAAGCCTAACAACTCAAACTTTGAGTGGTGGTTTACTGCTGCAAACTTCTTGCAGTATACTAACTCTCTTAGGGTTGTAAGGGCTGAATCGGGTGTTTTAAACGCATGTTCTGAAACAGGCCTTCTGGTTAAAAGTTTAGACCATTATGAAGGAAGTTACAAGGACGGTCAAGGAAGTGTGGGGCCTTGGGCCGCAAAAACCGCTGGAACTTGGGGCAATGCGTTAGAGGTTTCAATTTGTGCTACTTCTACAGCCTACGAACAAAATATTACGACAACCAACCTAGTAAACGGTGCTGGTTCTGCTAGTGACACAACAGTTACCGTTGATGACGTTGACGATTCTACTTACGGTATTAATGTTGGTGATATCGTTTCGTTCTTCACAGATAGTGGTTTTGGTACATATGCAACCAACCATATTGGTATTGAATACGAAGTTACCGCAAGGTCTACTTCATCTGATACCATCACAATTCGTAAATTAGACGATCCAAATGGTGCAGGCCTTGCCGGCACGTTAGCCGACAATTCTTATATTCGCCGGCGTTGGAAATACTACGATTTGTTTGACGGTCCTCCAGGCACAACTGCTTGGTCAACGGAAAATAACAAAGGCACAGCAGATGAAATGCACATCGTTGTTGCTGATACGTCAGGTGAAATTAGTGGATATTCAAACGCTGTTGCTGGCCAACGTACACTGGCAGCTCTGGAGATATTTCCCAGAGCTTCAAAGAATCCATCAGCTAAAACTGCCCAGGGTTCTTCAAATTATTATAAAGATATCGTTTACCAACAGTCCAATCTGATTTATTGGATGGATCATTTAGGAGCAGGAACAAACTGGGGTACAGACCTAGTTGCTTCTAACAGGGTCGATTTGAACGGAACAGACTCGACTAGCTCGAACGAGGGCGACAGCATCGTATTAAACGGTACTGACGGTTCTTATACTAACGCAGGAAGTTACATCATACAGGATGGGCCAACTACTGGCGGTTCTTTCACAGCAGTTAATGCTCCAACATATGACGGTTTAACTGGTGGTACAGATGATTATTCTGTTTCACATGGTGAATTACAAATTGCATACGATAGATTTGCCGATGTTGAATCTTTGGATATTAACCTTGTACTTGGTGGGCCAAGTTCTGGTGTATCTGATGCATCTGGTACAAGTGGTGATGCTTTCGACACACACGGCACAATGATTACTGATTTGTGTGAACTCCGCAAGGATTGTGTTGGATTTATTTCTCCTGCTAGATCAGACGTTGTTAACGTAAGTGATCCAGTAGTTGCAGTAAATAACGTAAAGACTGCTTTCGATACACTGCCTTCATCGTCATATATGGTTTATGACAGTGGATACAAATATATGTACGACAAATACAATGACTTCTATCGGTATGTACCATTAAATGGTGATACCGCCGGACTTTGTGCTCATACAGATAATGTTGCTGATCCTTGGTGGAGTCCTGCTGGTTACAATCGTGGCCATGTAAGAGGCGCAATTAAGTTAGCTTTCAATCCACAACAAGCACATAGAGATATTTTATATCGTGCAAGGATTAATCCTGTAACAAACTTCCCAGGCCAGGGTGTGGTTCTCTTTGGAGATAAAACTGCACTTACTAAACCTAGTGCATTTGACCGTATAAACGTACGGCGATTGTTCTTGGTTCTAGAGAAAGCAATTGCAACTGCTGCTAAATATCAGCTCTTTGAGTTCAACGATGAATTCACAAGAGCACAATTTAGAAACATGGTTGAACCTTTCTTGCGGGATGTGCAGGGACGGCGAGGCATCTTTGACTTTAAGGTAGTCTGCGATGCTAGTAATAATACAGGCGAAGTTATAGACCGTAACGAGTTTATTGGTGACATATACATCAAGCCTGCTCGTTCTATTAACTTCATCACCCTAAACTTTATTGCGGTACGAACTGGTGTATCGTTTAGCGAGGTAGGAGGCTAGTCATGGCAATGATAGATGATTTCAAAGCTAACTTGATTGGTGGTGGTGCAAGATCAAACCAATACAGGGTTACGATTACTCCTCCGCCTGGCATTGCAACGGGCCTTGATGTTCGTAGAACTTCTTTTCTGGTAAAGACAGCGAGTTTGCCTGCACAAAAACTTGGCGAAATTAAAATCGACTTTCGAGGCAGAAGTATCTATATAGCTGGAGATCGACCAGACCCAGAAACTTGGTCTACTTCTGTTATTAACGATACAGATTTTATGGTCCGTAACGGGATTGAACGCTGGATGAACGGGATCAACGATCTTGCAAACAATACTGGTGTAGTTGCTCCCTCTGATTATCAGGCTGATATGACAGTTGAACAGCTGGATAGGGATGATACAGTTCTTAAAAGTTACATCTTTAGAAGTGCTTGGCCGACAGAGATAACAGCAATTGAGCTAACATCTGCAGCCGCTGACGCAATAGAAAGTTTTGATATAACTTGGAGATATCAACATTTCGAAGCTTCGGGTGTAAGTTTCTAATTATAATCCTACTAAATAATAAGTACTACAGTAGGAGATATTATGGCTGAACTTTTCGGATATAGCATAGAACGTACTAAAAAGGTGAAGGGGTCTGGAAAATCATTCTCGACCCCTACTCCTGTCGATGGCACCATTGACGTTGCCGGTGGTGGTTTTTTTGGACAAATACTAGATGTCGATGGGCGTGAAAAGACTGAATTAGATTTAATTCGACGTTATCGAGACATTTCCACACAATCAGAATGTGACTCTGCAATCGAAGATATAGTGAATGAAGGCATTGTATCAAACGAAAAAGATCAAGCAATCGAGATTGATTTAGATCGTTTACCTTATACAGATAAAATCAAACGTAAAATTAGAACAGAATTTGACGAAGTATTGAGGCTCCTTGATTTTGAAGCCAAAGGGCATGATATTTTTAGACGATGGTATGTTGATGGGAGGGTGTACTATCATAAATTGATTGATGAGGCTAATCCCAGAAAGGGCATCTGTGAGCTTCGCTATATCGATCCTACAAAAATCAAAAAAGTACGGGAAATAGAAAAAGATAAAGACCCCAAAACTGGCATAGAGCTTATTAAAAAAATCAATGAATATTTTGTTTATAATGAGAAAGGGATTTTACTAGACGGCATGGGCAGCGCCGGCCCGATGCAGGGTATAAAAATTGCAATAGATTCCATAACTTATGTGCCTTCTGGTTTAATGGACGGTAACAGTGGCCGGATTATGTCTTATCTTCATAAAGCAATTAAACCTGTAAATCAATTACGAATGATTGAAGATGCGATTGTAATTTACCGTATTTCAAGAGCCCCAGAACGTAGAATTTTCTACATTGATGTTGGTAATCTTCCCAAAATTAAAGCAGAACAGTATCTTAAAGACGTTATGAATCGTTATCGAAATAAGTTGGTATACGATGCAAGCACTGGTGAGATTCGTGACGATAGAAACCACATGAGTATGTTAGAAGATTTTTGGCTCCCCCGAAGAGAGGGTGGCCGAGGTACAGAAATTACAACATTACCAGGCGGTTCAAATCTAGGTGAAATTGATGACATCGTATACTTCCAACGGAAATTATACCGTTCACTTAACGTGCCAATTTCAAGACTTGAAAGTGAACAAGCTTTCTCTCTCGGCCGAACAACTGAAATCACAAGAGATGAACTCAAATTCACTAAGTTTGTTCAACGGATTAGGAAGAAGTTCACACCCCTATTCACTGACATACTTAAAACCAACCTTCTCCTTAAAGGGGTAATAGGCCCAGAAGATTGGCCGAAGATGCAAGAACATATCCAATACGATTTCTTGCAAGATGGTTATTTTGCAGCTCTTAAAGAATCAGAGTTGTTAGAGGATCGTGTTAACCAGTTAGGTACTATTGAACCATATATTGGTACATTCTTTAGTAAAGAATATGTTTTGAAACATGTATTACACATGACTGATGCTGAAATTCAGCTCATGCGTGATCAGATTAAAACTGAAATGGATACAGACCCGATGGATGGCGGCCTTGTTATACCGCCAGGTAGTGATGGGGTTCGTGCTGTTCCTGTCGGACCAGATGGAATGCCTATGGACCCAGAGATGGATGCTGCTGATAGGTCGAGAATGGCTCTTGGTATGCCTCTAGAGGGGGAAGGGGAGGCTCCACCAGAGGAAGAAGAACCAGTAGAGGATGAATTTGATAAAAGTCTAACCGTGAAAGGAAAGAAAAAATGAGTAGTAAAGAATTTGTAGACGCAATTGCTAGTGGAGATAATGTTAAAGCTCAGAATGCTTTTAACACTGCCATTTCTCATAAAGTAGGGGATTCCTTAGAGTTAAAACGTAAAGAAATTTCTAAAGAATTTGTTAAAACACAGGTGGGGGAAGATGATTCGTTTTGAAAATCTGTATGAAACTACTGTTATAGAAAAAGACGAGCATAAGAAGTCTACGGAATATAAAAAATTGTCTCCTAAGATGAAAGATGCTGTTGACGCCATTTTCGTTAAGATGGACGCTAAGCCTTCTGATTTCCTAAATAGTTTTGAGAAAACTCTATCTGTAGTAGCAAAAAAACATAAAGTTCCTGAGAAGGCTTTAACTAAATACTTTGAACGAGAAATGTTGTCAATATAGGGGTAGAATATGGCATACACAACACAAACTTTGATGGATTCTGATTGGGAAGTGGTTACGAAAACCACAATCACTGGTACAAACGGAACTGCTACAAAAGTTGTAGATGTTTCTGCGCTTACTGGTGCTGCAACTGATCCTAGAGTAACAATCGTAAGTGCTTGGTGGACGGTCAGTTCAACATTAGAGGTAGAGTGGAACGCCGACTCAAACGTAACAGCATTAACATTAAATGCAAATGGTAGTTATAATGCTGGTGGTCAGGCAATGCCTTCTATTTCAAATAATGCTAGTACAGGTATAGATGGAGATATCTATCTCGAAAATGACGCAGCTTGTGTTGGAACACTTATTTTAAAAATGAGAAAAGTTTCTGGTTGGGACAACTTAGAAAGAGGAGCATAGGAAAGATAAATGCGATTAATTTCTGAACAAATCGATGATGCCGAGTTTATTGTAGAAGCAAACGAATCAAGTGGGGATAAAACTTATAAGATTAGGGGATGTTTCATGCAAGCTGATGTTAAAAATCGCAATGGCCGGATATATCCAGAACAAGTGCTTGCTAAGGAAGTAGCAAAATATCACAAGAATTTTATCAAGGAAAAACGTGCATTTGGAGAATT
>Ga0187827_10004746_pt1 | contig 16459 bp, 5 predicted proteins | sample ETNtaG_39_FD_167969 | JGI IMG/M metagenome (GOLD analysis project Ga0187827, IMG submission 167969) | Marine microbial and viral communities from oxygen minimum zone, Eastern Pacific Ocean - ETNP2014_SV_150_PacBio MetaG (Illumina Assembly) | ecosystem: Environmental > Aquatic > Marine > Hypoxic...
TACTCCAGTGTATATCCGAATTAACATATTAGAAAGAAGCTTTACATGGCTTGGAGTATTTTCCAAGGCATTCCATGGAATGCCGTTAATCTGATCCCAAGTACCACATGTCCAAGCGCAATAATTCTTTATTGGTCTTAGTGCTTTTTGAATATACTCATGTGCATTCTTGTCATCAGGATGTATGTTTCCCATGATCCTATCCATAAGCGTTCCCATTGCTTTAATCCCAACACCATGCATGAGGCGACTTTTTACTGGATGCTTACCCCAGGCATCAGGAAAAAGATTCTTAACCTCTGTCCAATATAGATTAAGGATTCTCCTTATGCTTTCGACATCTATTTCACCAGATGCAACATTTTTATACTGATAGAGACACCCATGCATACTATTAAGGCTGTTTTTTATTACTTGAATGATACTGTTATCTGAGATAACTGCAGTTTTATCCTTTTTGCGATCAGTAGTTATCCTAATGATTAAACCCTTAAATGGAGAATCAGGATCTTTGTTTAGAATATTGCAAAGTTCCGACGGAATCTTGTTTTTTGCTAGACTGGGAGGTAAAGCCGTGTTAACTACTGGCAAAAGCTCATTTATTAGTCCCTTAGGAAGTGGTTTAACCTTGTTTACCAACAAAAATTGACTACGGTGTACCTCAAAGTCATCAGTTATGAACGCTGTAATCGGTACTAACAAATCCTTTTTTTTACAATTCATAAGAGCCATAGTTCTCTGCTGTCCATCAACAATCCACGCCACCCGATTTCCTTTCTGTTTTATAGGTACCTCAAGTACTCCTGATAGTGAGCTCCCATCACCAACAGTTGGTCCTCGACTCTGCTTAAAGTCAACCTCACTCGACATCGCCAATATAATTGCATTGGGAAAAATGATGTCATTAGTGTTTAAATATTCCTCAATTTCATTTATATGCTGCAATACTTCTCTACGTTGATACCCCAACAATTGATCGTCATCGTCCTTTTTAATTCTTGATATATCAGCAACTTTTAGTATATCTCTACCTTTGAGAAAAAAAGAATATAGCGGAGTTTTCTCATTCTGCGCAATTCTTAAGGCCCTCACTGACAACATATTAGGCATTAGCATAACCTCCTTTTACTATAACCATCAGCGTACAGTTTAAAAAGCCTGGTAAATCGTCTCCACTCGCAAGATTTATTCTCCTTATGACGAAGATCTGTAAGCAGTGCGGTAGCTGTACTTTTTGATGGTTCGTAAGTTTTATGTATAAAGTCCATTATTTCTTCATCGGATAATGTAACCGGCTTAGCCTTTTTAGGTTTCTTCAAATGGAGATCTTTCATTTTTAGCTCTTTGTATAGCGCCTCATAACCCAAATGTAATGCACCAGAATAATTTGATATTATCCATTTAGCCAAACGGGCATTTAAGGAAGTGTTATCTTTGTTTAAGTAGTCATTTTCTTGCTTAAACTTTTCGCCTACAGGCAAAACATGGTCACGCACTAGAGGATTGACGCTGCTAACTCTTGAATAAAGTCCGCAACTAACAATTGATACATTTACTCCATGGGCAAATAACTCTATTATCTCTGGTTCGACAGCTAGATAGTAATCCTTAGACAATATAAAAAGAAAGTGTATATTTTCTGTATTTCTAAATGATCTACACAACTCCAAAAATGTATTAGGCAGTTTAACACATCTCCTTGAGTTAATCTCTTTCCACCATATGCGAGACCGTTCTCTTACACAAAATTCCTTCGACCATTGTAAGCTATGAATACTATTCTCCTCCTGAGCAAAAGTTGCCAAGTACGGCACAATTTTATAGTTTGCAGGAATCAGACCCCAACCTGCGGATATTACCCAAAGCTTTGGTGAAAAACCTTTATCTTCAGCCACGTCCACACAAGCCAGGGTTTCCTTCCAATGAGAACCCGAATACATCTTATAAGCTGGATAACGAGAATGCACAGGATTCTGTATGCGTTCAAACCAAGAGTTAATAGCCCATTTATATGTGTTTCTTTTTAAATCATCCAGATTGCAACCAGCAGGCACCTTATAATTCTTGTTGTTTGTGCAAGTACTAATAATAATTATTTTTACGCTCACTATTAACTACAGTTATTTAAATTATTCTATTCTTTCATGCATGCAGTTATTCTAATATAATATATTATCATTTCAAGCAGTATTTGTGACACATTAATATAAATTCAAGCATTTGATACAATTCTAAGATATTTCGAGGTGACGCAACTTATTAATAATGGCTATTTTCAGTTGCTAATTTTGAATGTTGCGTAACAAGGGGTGATTTTGAAGAACGCTGGATGCACCAATGATAAAAACTCTAGTTCTTGAGGCACGTATCATGGTATAAATTTCTCTAGTATCTATTTCCCGAGCCGACTGAACTGCACAACTTATGATTACATTTCCCCAACTTTCTCCTCGAATCCCATAAGGAGTACGTAGTGCAATCCCTTTCAGTTCAGTTTCGTATTGCTGAGCAATCATACTCAACTGACTGTGTAATACCGACATGATGGCTAGATTCTTCGGTTTTACTCGTCTTTCTCCAGGTTGCATAAGTTTTTTCACTTTTTCTATGACTTTGTCTGCCTCTGCCATATTTGTATCTAATTGCTCAACCGATACGTAAAAATTCACTGACCATCGTTTCCCGTCATCATTTCTGTTACCCGGAGCCTGCTTTACCAAATAGCGTCGTCCAGAAGTAGAAGGTACAAGTGTATTACTTTCAACGAGCATGGTGGTGATTTGAGGTTTTAATTCCCTCAGATCATTTTCCATCTCATATTCAGGAATTAGTTCATCCATCTTCAATCTTAACTCCTTGGGAGGTCCAGCATTTACGATATCAATTTCACGAGAATAAACTAACTGATCCAACGAAACTTGTGATTCGGTCTCACAAGAGATAAATTCAATAGTCTTTTCTGAATTGCAGCTGTCTACAGAAATCAGGCGACAGGCTTCTAGTGCTTGGTTGAACCTCGGATCTACCGGTTGGTTTTTTAAACAGACCATTTTAGGAATCAACACTTTTTCCATTTTAGGGAATCCATGACCGTAGACACGATTCATCAGGTTATCGCCCAATCCTAATAATTTAGACTGTTGGGAACGGATAGGACTACCGACACAATTAGCGTCACCAATAGTCAGCATATGTTTGCTATATTGACGCATCAAAAAGTACTCCAATCCGGTAATGCTGTTGGTCTCGTATATTACGATATAATCAAAAAACTTATCTCCTCTGCAAGGTAATGCACAACGTATGTCCGTATTCAATAAAATATCTGGAGATGTGATCCAGTAAAGTTGCTTCTCCAATTCATTTTTAACGTGTGTCAAGGCATCAGAGATTGATCGAGCACCAAATGCAATTTCCAGTATTTGTGTACCCCGAAGATCCACACTACCATCGATTGGGTGAGTTTTAGTGTCAGTGACTATCAGGATCCTCCCGCTAACCGTGTTAACTACCTCTTGGAGTAATTGTCTGGATACGCTGACATCAAAACTTTGACAAAAAATATCTGTAACTGAGGTATCGGAGATAACTAATTGTAGATTATCCAATATTTCAGGTTTCCCGGCTACTATGCTGCCTCCAGCAAATGAAATGCCCTCCCGATTAGAAACTTCTCCAAGACGTTGTAGTTCGTCTAGACAACCTTGCAAGTGATATATCCCATTCAATTCAGATCTAGACTGAGTAACTTGAACTGTTGTTCCTTCCTCCCAAGAGGTAGACCTCCGACTAATAACTAACCAATTGTTATCCTCATTATTAATCTCAACCATCTGACCATTGGTTGGAAAATCATGATGTTCAGATTTAATGATGATTTTCTCTCCTGGACATGGGGGATCAAATGCGCAACCAAGCAATGGTTTTAATAATATAGCATGATTTCCCTTTATTTCGACAATTTTAAATTGTCCTTTCCAGTGTGTAGTTTTTTGAGCTCGTCTTCGCTGGAAATCAATCTCTTGATTCAAGGCATTCCGAATACGATTTGCATCATCCAGGACCTTAAATGAATGGTACTTATTGTGTTCGATACACTTAGAAGCATGTTTACATCCTTCACACGACCAATTTCGGTCCGTTTGACAATAGAAATGGCACCCACTAGTGGTTTCTTCATGTAGATAGTAATCACAATTATCTCTTACGCAAGTCGCAGTATCGAAGATAATCTTAGGCAACTTTTTCCCCGCGTTGACTAACAACAATCGATGACGCGCCAAGAGAAATCGATTTAAGGTTTCCAATACTGACTTTGAATTGCCAGTGATCTGTTTAACTCGAAGATTATCATCCCTTATTTTACCACTGGAACTGACAAGATATCCCTCTCGAACATCTTTAACAGAAAAACCGTGCTCTAACATTTCTCCGACCAGATAAACGCAAAGTTGTTTTACATGAACTGGATGGTGAGGACTTGCCTTTAATTCCAAAATCTTGGATTTACTTCGTAGATCAATATCCCCATGGATCGAATTCCCCGAAACAGGGACTTCGCTAAACCAATCTGTCTCATCGCTCAATAAACTCTGAACCCTCTGAGAATCAATCAGTCTTTCAATTTGGTTCTTGACTATATTCCATTCTTTCCCATCGATACTAGGTGATTCTCCCAACTGACCCATTGCACCGATTAAAATGTCCTCTAATTGGATAGACCTCAGGAGAAACTCTCTTGGATCATCTTTAAATTCCTCAATCAAGTGCGCTCGTTCGGACGAGGTTATAATCTCCTGAAAGGTACTATGTACCATGTTACCAACAAATGTACCACCCAAACTAGTATCTTCATAAATTCTGTTCCCTTTGACGCCCCTAGCCCTTAATAACAGTCTACGTTCGCAAAAAGGTTCATTGAACACCTGTCTGGTTCCAATCATAAACTGCGGTTCAAATAAGATAATTTGGCTAACATTGAACCAAGCAATACCATTATAAGTACCAACGATTGCCTCAGCCCTGAAAGTCATTCCCATTTGAAAAAGCATTTCAAATGCTTCGTCTTTGAATAATCTTAGAATAGCCTGATTGGGAGATGTAACACCCAGCGCATGGACAGGAGGGTTTAGATTTGGGTTTTCGTTGAGAGCTAAGGTGGCATCAAAGTGACCAGTATCTGAATCTATGTCACCTATGCGTACCACATATCTGCCTCCTAATGATGTAGTGTGGAATTTTGATCCAGAAATCTTACCCTCAACAAAAACAGTTTTCTTAGCGTAATTAATACCTTCTGAAGGATTGATGGTAACCAATTAAGTTATGCCTCCAAATAATGCCTATCTGCTATTAACCTCTCTCCTTTTTCAAAGGATAGACGTGAATCTCCCAGGCAATCCGGGCAGGATCCATGACAAAGTGGCATTATTTCTGCAATCCGCGGAATAAGCTCTGATATACCACCACTTTGGGTTATAAATTGTTCGTATAATTGGTTGCCCCTGGGATCAGCAATAGGTCTTTCCGTTAGATAACAAGCTAACTCCTCCTCTCCTGGTTCACGCTGTAATAGGTCTTTTAGCGCCTCATAATTCTCTGCTACTCCCTGGTAAAAGGCAGTAATAGATGGTGAAGAGATTAAGCGATTGACCTTAAATCTTGCTTGTTCGGATAAATCAAATTTCTCAAGTCCTCCAGATGTATTGACCATGGAGTAAAGCGTGTCTGCATTTAAAGACTGATTTCGTAACAATTTCAAGATTGCCATCTCATCGCGGTTAGTATCACACCGTTTTTGCTTGGCACATATTGTTTCCAGTGATATCGATTTTTTAATGTGATTAACATAGGATGACGTCGTTCCATTACCACCCTCAATATTGTCATAAACACAAGCACGGAACGTATAGTGATCTTCATTATCCAGTTGATAAACTTCAACTGAAGTCTCAATGAGATCCAGATTGGTATTTGTTTTTTCAGCTATATCGCGGCAAATCGCCATCGCCATTGTTTGGGCAAATGATTCTGCAATCTCCATTTGAAGTTCAGCTCTGGTCCTAATCAATATTTTATCTCTCAACTCGCTCCAACATGTTGGAATTGAAGAAATAATATTCGCACCATCAAAGAGGTCGAAGTGAAGCTTGTCACATATCTTCAGACTTTTTTTGAATATAGATTCTATTTCAGCGTCCGAGATAAACTCTAAAGAAAGTTTTTGTACTAAACGAGTCTGAAAGTCAAGAAACCTCAATATTCTAAGAATCTTAATACAATCATATGAGAAGTCGATATTGAAGTCAGATAGATTATGATTCAAAAAAGCCTCTCTCCAAAGCAATCGATAGGCTAATCTCCAATAATGCTCTTCGTACGTCCCGACTGTTTTACATTGATCAACCTTTTGCTGAATATCATCCTCAGACAATGATCCTTCTAGTGAAATCCCTTGGGTATGTAGTTTGACAGTTGGAATACTGTGTTTGCGTTTTTCACGATCATAAAACTTTAGGTTAATACTTAAAGAAGACTGAGGAGCATTTCCTACGTCACTCGGATAACAATTCACAAGGTTACTATAAAAAAGCCTCAACAAATCGTTTTCACCGAATTGGATCCTCTTTACTCCAAACGAGTTGCCGTTGTGTGAAATTGGATCTGAATTCTTACTTTGTTCTACAATTAAATCATAAGTTTGTGCAATAGAAGAAGGTTCACGCGACAAACGGACCCCCCCCTGTACATCATTTACATTTTTAACTCGTGTTCTATCGCGGGTCAAATAGAAATTCTCTTGACCTTCTTGAACTTGGATAGTTCTTGGATTCACGAGTTGTGTTGATTGAGGAATAAAACTACTCAAGACTGGTGGTGTTGGACGACCAACTAAGCTATCTTGGAGAGTACCCAAGTCTTCAGCATCTCGTGCCAGATTGGATATATCAGCACAGTTATCCTGATCCGGAACATGTAACCATTCGCCATACCACAATTTAAACTCCCAGCGATGTTTGTACCCTCCCGGCAAAAAACTAGCTAATGTCTGCAACTTAGGCTCCGTTTCTGTAATAATATTTGCTCCAGTTTCTTCCACAGTTATGGTCCCACCGATAGGTAACGGAATAAATGATTCTGGAATAACCCAACTTGGATCTCGTGAGTTTCCATTATTATCAATTGGCAAACGGTTATAATAATACGGTGGGTGAAGATATGATTCCGTCCAACGTTCAGCTGCTTGAATAACAACTAATGTCCTCCTATCAATCAAATCAAAATTACCTTGATCAATTCTGTCTTGAAGTCTAATTCTCCATTCTTGAGGTATAACCTTCCTTTGAAAAAGATCAACAGAGTTACATATGCCAGGGAAATCAAGGTTTAAGCTAACCACTGATTGCTCCATTTGACTAATGCATTGACTCACGAGTTTGATACCTTCCTCACGACTCATTCCATCACTACCATACAGGTCAATAATCCAGTTGTTAAGATCCTCCCGATATCCTTCTAGATTTTCTAATGCAAGGCGAATATTGCATTTGTCGTAGATGTCAGACCATGTCTGAGTGATGCCTCGCCAACTCATAAAATCATAAATAGCTGACAGCACATGCTGATTTCGAATGAACTTGTTATTAGCATCAAATTGTATCTTTAAATCTTCCGGTGTTGGTTCAAAATATCGCTGCTCATGTTTAAAAGCAAAAAGGTCTCCTGGGCTATTCCCCAAGACCATAAGTGTTAAAGGAATATCTTCGACACCGCGACCACCACGACCTTTACGCTGTTGAAAACTAGCAGGATTAGTAGGGGCCTTGAATTGTGCGGTAGCAATCAATTCAGAATGGTCAAAACCTACCTCCAACGTAGATGTTGCAATCATGCAGTCCCATTGGTCACGTGGAAGTTTTTGAGGACTCTTAGTAAACCCACTTATTTTACTTACAACCTGCATAGGACGCAAAAATTCATCTGGACTTGTCCCCATGCTCCACCAGCACTCTCCCTGCTGATAAATCTCACATCCCTCGAAGAATTGATGGGGAGGGGTTTCACAGATTTCTTTACAGGCAAATTTTGGGCAATTAATATTCCCATTAATAATTGTATTATTATTGTTATCCCAGCGTCCTCGTGGAATACGGAACTTATATAATTGCTTATTCCGATGAGACTCAGCATCATCAAGATTACGGGCGATGCGCCATACTGAATCGATAGAATCTACAAATGTCAGCAATCGATATTTACTGGGGGATTCTTGTTGTGGTAATGTTTTTCGCATGGCATGCCAAAAAACCATGAGGGCTTGGAGCAAGGAAGCCTGTTCAGACACAACGCGGTACCGATTACTACCATTGTTATCATCCTGAATTTCACGCAATGGGGGTGTTTTAAGTAAATAAGTATACTCTCTTCCCAAAGGTTCTGATTCTTCCTCTTCAGGTTTAAGAACCCGGTTATTCATTTTTATCTCAGAAATACCGAAGATATCACTACCAACTTCCTGAGGATTACCGATAGTGGCACTGGACCCCACAAATATAGGAGGAAGCGGATTGGGACGACAGTTATTATCTTGTCTAATATCTTTCAAGTAAACCTTTAGGCGGCGCACAAGATTCGCAACATGTGATCCATACTGACCTTCATAAATATGTATTTCATCCAGAACTATAAATCTTGGCAGAAACTCACTTTTTTTCCATAAAGTAGATCTTCCATGCAAATCCATGAGGCGACGATGCAGAGTATCTACAGTGGATATTGCAACTGTAAAGCGACCCGGATTCCATTTATTCAATTTGGGAATAAGGTATTGTCCTACTTTATGGTTTTCATCCCTCGAACAAAAAGGAGTTAATTGGTATACCCTCCCCGGTTGTTCCTTAAAGTTGATAAACCCCTCTTGATCTTCTTCCTTGCACATAGGGCATTCTACACTAAAGGGCTCACCACGAGATCCATTCACTGGTTTTGCACTACCGTGACCTAGGTTTGCACGAAACATTTCTGTCGGTGTGTAATCTAAAATTGCTTCAGTTCTAGGAGAAGCAATTACTGATTCCTTTAAGCAATGAGCATACCACAGATAACGTTCTAATTGGTTATTGCAAAGGTCGACCCTAGGATAAACTAGTATAGCATCTGGTCCGAATAACCTTGATCTTTGCCGCAAGAGATTAATCGTTGCATAAAACAGTATTGGAAAAAGAAATGCTTCGGTTTTTCCAAAACCTGTACCAGCTGTTATCATTATAGGTTCTGGACAACCGTCTGCTAGAAGAGCGCTGTCAAGCAATGAGCGGAAGCATTTTAGCTGAAACAGAGCTATCTCATTGATGCCAATCCTGGTGAGAAAGTCACCCCATACTTCCAACAACCAATCTCTTCCTTGAGATTGTTGAATTATTTCCCACTCCTTTGAAGCTAAATCCCTGTACTGTATATCTATTAAATAATTCCTAATATCATCATTGAATTGGATATCATATTTGGGGCGATTCCGCACCTTTGAGTGAACCTTGAGCATGTGACTAAGTCGAGGTTGCTCTATTATTGCAACCCTATCGTTCATTCTTTGCCGCAGATTCAAGAGGTAATAAGATAATTCATAGGCATTAGATCGAATACGCTGACGATCATAGGGACGAACCATCTTGGTTGCGGTTCGATCATCTGAACCAGTCAGGTCATCCAGTAATAATTCAAACAAACATTGGGGAAGATGATAATCCAGTTGACGTCTTTTCCACTCCCTCGCTCCTGGATAAACAGCAAAGAAATCTAGTTGGTGCTTGTTCCAATACTGAGCAAATTCCCGGTATAGCTGTTCTATATCCGCAAAGACGTCTGGAGATCCACTCCGAATGGCTCTACTGCACTGCTGATCAGCCCAGTCGATAATTAGCAGTTGCAATTTTGACCAATGAATATAACGATATTCACGTGCCGTTTTATCAGACTTTAAGATATCTAGGATAGATTCAGGGCTCTTTTCAGTCCGGCTTTTAACAAACTTAATGAACTTAGCCTTAAAGTCTCTAGTAACACTAGGCATTACAAGTCCACCTGTACATCGATCTTATTGATTTTTTCCTTGTGCCTGAGTAAAGTCTTTGCCAAGTCTTTGCGTTCTTCGAAATTTGACAGATCGAACTTTTTCTCTTTTTCGAGATCATCATCAGGAGCATCATCAGGAGGTCCATCAGGAGCACCATCAGGATCATCATCAGGATCATTATCAGGAGGTCCATCAGGAGCATCATCAGGAGGTCCATCAGGAGGTCCATCAGGAGGTCCATCAGGAGCAGTTATAGTATGAGATTCTCTTACAGGAGAATCATCCAATATGTTCTGCCGTTCCTTTAATTCTTCTAGTTTAATTATTTGTGCATCAACATCTTTTATTTGGTCTTCGGCATCATCTAAGGAAAACTGTAAAACTAAACCTTCCATTTGTTCTAAACCATCTTTGCTTTCCCTATACTCAGTCTTATCCGAGTACTCTTGCAGTTGATCTAATCGTTCTGTTAATTTTTTAATATCTTTTTCTAGACTCTCTACTCGGTTTTTCTGCTTATTAATTTCTAGTTCAACTCGGTTGAATGCAGGTGACTTTAATGAGCGAATACCCTCGATTGCACGCAAAAGTTCGTTTTTTTTCTCATCACTGTAATACTTAGAATGATTTTCCAGTTTTTGTCTAAGTGCCTCAATCCTTTTGCTTAACTCTTGCCGGTCTCTATCGCGTTTCCCTTTAATTTCATCTATTGCACTCTTGATGTCTTCTAATAGTTTTATAATGTCTGTACGATAAGGGGTGATATCTTCGATCTCGCATAATTTCCGTTCCCGATACTCCTTGTATTTCAATTCATATAAAGGATTGAGTTTACGTTCACCTTCTAGACACTTTTCAATCACGCTTAATTGATGATCCTGTTCCACCATGGAGTGAGCTAAAATCCTATCCTTTGTAAAGTCAACCAGATCATTACCTCCAGGAATACACTGGTATAAGGATACAAGATCCTCGATTTTGACTTCATCAGTGGTATAGAGATTTTTAACCTCTTCGCATATTTTGTCCTCATTTCCACTGTATTCCAAAAGAATTCTAAGGATTACGTCATTATGCGGTTCCCATATTGCAATGCTTTGTCTCTTAGTCAAAATTTGTGGTTTAACCAAGAACTTTAAGCATTTGTTTGCATCCGTCTTACTTATCCCAATCTGCTGGGCAAAACTGTCAATGGGTAACTCGCCAGAACTTATGGTACCACTAATAAGTTGCTTGATAGTTTGGTGTCCCACACATAAGACAGGTTTATTACTGAACAAAACCGAAATAGCATCACTCGCCCAATTGTTAACTTCTTCGAGCAAGACTTCATCTTGATTACTCAAGATACTGGTAATCTCTTCGAGAGAAACAGTTTCAATTTTTGCAGATTTTATGTTTTCTTTAATGTATCTCCCCAGCTGCATCCTAGAAAGATTAACTACTCCTTCCAGACAGAGGATTAAGATGAAGCAATCTTTTTCAGCATATTCTTTTAGCCTTTCTAGAAGCATTTCCTCGGCAGGGTTTGCCGTCAGGCATAACACTGTGATCAATTTTCGAGGAAAAGCAGTCTTAAAGAGTTCATTTTCAAGTGTATTTAGATCTGGGCTGGTGTGTTTATTAACTTTTACCTCCATCAATCCACTTTTCTGTCCTAAAATATCTGGTTCATGAATCTCGCTAAATCCCAACTGATCCATGGACTTTCCTATGCTATATAAAATCTCACCAACAACCTTGTTATCGTCAGGGTCATCCACACGACTTTTAATGCGTTCTGTTGTGCTGGGATCACGCCATGGCGAGACGAATTTAAAAGTCTCATAGAGTAGATCGTTAGCCCGATAACCACCATCACAAGGTTCCAAATACTCTGGATAGAGTTCTTCTTCGATGGTCCCATCTGCCAGAATCAGTTCACCCAATTCTTTCGGTGGAATTTCTTCCAGTTGTATATTGCCTAGAATATCCCATTTCCCCCTCAAGTTTTGCCAAAGTGATTGACTGGTTATTTCATTCGTCTCGCTATCCTTTAAATTCTCTCCCAATTGTCCAGCTGTAACAGTGTGACCTCTCCATAAACACTTGTACCGGTCGGGTATTTCTAATCCTGAAATTGTTTGTACAATTTGTTGAAAATCTTCACAAGGAGCTTCTCCTTCAAAGGAGGTATTTGTTAAGATTACAAACGCCCCATACCGCTGAAATACATCAGCTATATATTTTCCGGAGTCTTCTACAAATTTAGTCGTTAAGCCAATACCAAGAATTAGACTAATATTCCTCTCCTTAAGGAGGTTGTATATTTTTCTTAATAGACGGGATAAATCAATAACACCATCCAAGCCTCTATCGCTATTATATTGTTCTTCCATGGCGTTGCCCATGTCGATAAGAAATACTGGCACTTTCCCTTCTTTTTCGTACAAGTCCGAGCATAAAACAAAGAATCCCTCGGATTCTTGGACTTTCCCAATGTGTGAGGAGTAATCATGAGAGCAGGAGTTACTTGTATTAATTGATTCCATTAACGTTTGCTCAAATCCTTCGGGAGTTGCGTGAACAAGTTCGCCAACAAAACAGTTAATAGGTAAAGTTTCGCTCACGTTTAGATGCTCACTCACTTCAGTAAAAAAACTAGATCGTCCACTTCGGCGTTCACCTTGAATGCGAAACCCCCAATATTTCGTATTCATCAGGTAGTTTTCTACACGTACTGCAAGGTTTTTAGCATTGCCCTTGTATCCAATTAAATCACTCATAAATTATTAATCCTAAATAACTATTGTGAAAAATGTAAGGTAATCTTTCCTTGCTTCCCATCCTTAATGGCGTTCACGATATTAAAGATACATCCGTCCACTTCCTGTCCTTCATAAGTGCCAGAAGTAATCTCACCATTCAACAAACTACCTAAACCTTCTAATCTTTTATTTATGTCCTTCATCTCTTCGCGATAGCGTTTTTGTTGAGGAACGTCTTCCTTAACTATGTCCTCTAAATGCTTTAAGTTCTTTTTAATTTTACCTAGACCATAGAAATGTTCATAGAGGTTCTCAATGTCTTCAAAAGGCCAAGATGCACGTTGCTTAATTGCTTCAAATTTATTCTGAGTCTCATCTAATTGATCGCGAAGAACAATACGTGCTTTTTCAGGGATTTCACCTGACTGCCTAGCAAGTTCATCAAGTTCTCTCAAAGCATCCTTATGTTCTTCAATTTTCACAACCGTTGTACTATTAATCATTAAAGTTTCTATTCTTTGATTGTTATTATCTACTCTATCACTTATGTCTTTCAGTTCGTCAACCTCGATTCCAGCGCTATCATATTTACCCAAGTCTTCTTTCACAGACTTCAAGCTGTCGGTGTAAATTCTCACTAATTCCTTTAATTCGCGGTCAAGATCCTTATATGAGTATCGCTCATTAACTTTAGCAACTTTGTTATGGTCGACCAACAGTCTAAGGGCCCACTTCACGTATGCATTAATAGCAACCTGTGCACCAGTACGAATATATTTTGTGGTTATAAAACTCTCAATTTCTGATACTAAAAGACCTGTTTCAGTGCTCTGCAATTTTCCTAGAATAGATTTGAAAGGGCTGACTTTTTCAATATCGGGAGTTGTGAAACTGTGACCTGTCTTATTAAGATATAAACTCAGTTTATCAAGCCTCGCTCTATTAACCCAGTTGAAATTATCCTGTAGATCTTGCATCTCACCTATTTTAAACGATCTATCCCTTTTAAAAAGTTCTTCAATCAAAATCCGTTCTCTCTCTTCTGGACAGTAAATGCAATCTTCCTCAATTTCTTTGAATCGTTTATTGATCTGCAATCGACCATACCAATTCTTAGCTTCATTCTCCTGAATTTCAATTCTAACTAATTGAACAAAAAAATCCTCATCAAACTCTTTTCCACTCGCATCTGTGCCATTGATGAAAATAAACCGTTTCTCTAGATCAATGTCACCATTATAATGGTCTTTAAACGACTTAAAACTACTGTCAAATTGATCGTGACATGTGTTCGCATTCTCGATGATAATAATGATTGTACATCGGTCATCTTCAATCTCCACAACGATCTTCTCAAACACATCTTGAGGAATTTCGTCTCCTTTGTAGACTGCCAATCCAACCTTAATATTTTGTGCCAAGTGATCTCCTCCTAAACTGGTCACAAAAATCTTAAAGGGAGTTGATGTCTGAAGCGGTCTAAATTGTCCATGGAAACCATTATGTGACATTACTTTCTGGATACCTGTTGTCATTGCTGGTACAAGTGTTTCCGGTTGCAGTTGAAGACGTAGCAGCAACTCCTTGTCTTCAATATTGGTTAGAGTTTTTTGTATTCTAACACGTATTAAACGAAGGAAATCATACGACAAACGGAAACTAGTCTCTCCAGGAGGTTGATCAAACATCACTATCTTTTCTTTTAAGGAATTACATACTCGGCGAATGTTGACCACTGTAAGTTGGTACTGGGCTAGAACAGTTTGATCTATCCCACTCCATTCTCCCAAAATGTAACTAATATGTTGTTTCAACATCTCCGCAATCTTCTGTTCAAATTGTTGTCCTGCCTTGAGTTGGTCTAAAACATCATTTATCGAAATGAGATCGAAGTAATTTTGTTCAGTGGTGTTAAAGTGTGGGGTGTCGCAGAGGGTTTTAAAACATATAGAACCATCGATCTTGTCTAATCCCTGACTTTGAGCTCTATAAAAGATTTTGTCCATTAAATCTAACACGAAGCGAGGGTTTCCACCTGTCAGGTTATTAAGGCACCGACTGACTCCACGTTCTATTAAAGAAGCGGGCTGAATATTATTATCTATCAAAGCCTTTTCAATATGATCGCAGATCATTTTCCACTGTTCTTCTTCATTCAAAGCCTTTAAAGAAAAAATGTGGCGTTTAAATTTTAGGATTGCGGGAATTTGGCCAACTCGATTGATGGCATCTGCACTATTAGCTGAAAGGCCATGAAAAACATGCAATCCATATAGTCTTTGACTTGCATCTTGTATAAGGTCACTCAATAACTGCCAATATTTCCTTAGATGATCGTCATAGCCAATAGAAAGTTTTTCTCCGACTAACGCCTGAGTCTCATCGATGAGCAGGAATAAATTTTCTGGGAATTCCTGCTGTATTTTTTCAATTAACTCACTTGAATTAGAAGCACTGATTTTCAGTTCACGACAGAGTTCCTGCAAAATATCTTCAGGATCGGAACTGCTAGGCTCAAAAAACACAACCTTTGCTCGTGCAGAGAATCTCTGGTTAATTTTGTATTCAATTGTACGCAAAACGTGAGTTTTGCCATGACCCCATTCTCCAAATACAATTGTGTGTTGTGCATTTGCTGGATAGTCAGGGTTTTCTATAGCTGTACTGATCTCACAAAATCTTTCATCTAATTGTTGTTGATGTCCACGCAAAGGAAAATCAGCGGTTGATCTCCCGGCTACGATCAAATTCTGAAATGGATTCTGGTCAAATAGATCCTTTAAACTCATTTTATTTCCTTGAGTATTGGAGCTCGCATAGCTCTATTCTAAATAATTTAATCTGGCACCTCATATTCTCGTAATACCTCTGGCAAGTTTATGGGCTCTCCCCTAAATCCCTCCACGTGATCTAAAATCCTTTTTCCCAACTGCTTCAAAGTTGAATGGGCAAGATCCTGTGAAGGATTTTTTTTGTCTCGCACAATAGTTTGCAGAATGCGAGCAATACACAGTGGATCGATTAATCCTATATGTAGCAACTGTTCAAAAGATTGAGGTGTCATCCAAGCTTGGTTCTCCCCCCATCCTTCAATGGGAAACCTTTCAAATCCCAAAACAGTGAAATCTTCTTTCCGGTTAGGAATAAGGTTATGAACCTCACGCAGAAGATCATCCGCTTTTATCTTGACATCTACATTATTTAGAGCCAGGAAAAAATATTCAGAAGCAATATAATAGAAAGTTAAGGCTGGGGGAGCATGTTTTACAACAAAACCTTTTTCAGTTTCTTCAATGACATCAAGCTTTTTCAGAATTCTTAATAGATTATCAAACTTAAATTGATTGAGTTTCTGGTTGAATACGTAGTGATCTGTTAATACAGTTTCCAAATAATCCTTGGGTACGCCAGGTCTCATTAACTTACAACAGAACGGCAAGGATTCACGTACATACAAAGTAAAGTTGTGTCCCAAAATATTTAAATTCACAGGGTTGTCGATACCACAATCCTCGATAGACGCTGCTAACTCCTTACCAGAGTAAAAACCTGGGCGACTGAGTCTATCAGTCAAATGCAAAGATCCACCCGAACTTTTGGTAAGTAATCCCAAATGAATTGAGATATGTCGATAATCTTC
>Ga0187827_10004749_pt1 | contig 16449 bp, 16 predicted proteins | sample ETNtaG_39_FD_167969 | JGI IMG/M metagenome (GOLD analysis project Ga0187827, IMG submission 167969) | Marine microbial and viral communities from oxygen minimum zone, Eastern Pacific Ocean - ETNP2014_SV_150_PacBio MetaG (Illumina Assembly) | ecosystem: Environmental > Aquatic > Marine > Hypoxic...
CAAAGGTTCTTTTCCTGTTACAGAAAAGTATGCAGAGCAGATACTCTCTCTTCCCATGTTCCCGGAATTAAAAAAGGAAGAGATGGACTACGTTGCTCAGTGCATTAAAGAATTTGAAAAGAAATAATAATTGGGACAGAAAATGCCTTATGAAATAAATGGATCAAAAATACTTGTTACCGGTGGCGCAGGTCTTGTCGGGTCACATATCGTTGATGCATGCATAAATGAAGGTGCAAAAGAAGTGGTTGTGATCGACAGCCTGATCAGAGGTAAAAAAAGCAACCTTGACTGGGCTTTGAAGAGCGGCAATGTTAAGTTTGTCAAAGCTGATATTACGAAACCCGAAGCCGTAATCAAGGCCATGAAAGGTTGCGATTATGTTTTTCATGAAGTTGCTATCCGTATCACATTATGTGAAAAAGACCCGAGGTCATGCCAGGAGATACTGGTCGATGGTACTTTCAATGTCCTTGAAGCCGGTATTAAGAATAAAATTAAAAAACTTGTGTTTGCAAGCTCTGCATCTGTATATGGAGAATCATCATACATGCCTATGGATGAAAAGCATCCGTTTAATAATCTCACTGCCTACGGCGCAGGAAAGATAGCAAACGAATATATGATAAGAGCTCTTGGGGATATGTACGATCTTAAGTTCAATATACTCAGATATTTTTCTGTTTACGGCCCAAGGATGGATGTTGATGGCGTTTACACAGAGGTTATGATACGTTTCCTCGATAAACTTTTAGCAGGCAAACAGCCTATTATTTACGGTACAGGTGAGCAGACCATTGATATGACATTTGTAACCGATATTGTAAAAGCAAATATACTTGCTCTTAAATCTGATATTTGTGGTGAAGTTTTTAATGTTGCCTCAGCTGAAGAGACTTCAATTAATCAGCTTCTTTCGTATATGCAGCAGAATATCGGAACAGATCTCAAGCCCATATACAAGGAACATCCCGGTAAAACTCATGTTGGCAAAAGACAGGCTTCTATTGAAAAGATAAAAAAACAATTAGGATGGCAGCCGACAGTATCACCGCTTGAAGGTCTTAAGAAGCTTGTTGAGTGGCAAAAAGAAGTCCGGAAAGTATAATATGAGTTGTCCTGCTGTTTTTCTTGACAGGGACGGAGTGATTAACGAAGAGGTAACTCTTCTTCACGGGAGCGAAGATTTCAAATTGATTTTAATATGGTACTCAAAGGATTAATACTCAGTGCCGGGGAAGGTACAAGGCTCCGGCCTATGACGAACGATGTCCCAAAGGTAATGGTGGAAATCGGCGGCAGGCCTTTACTCGAATGGCATGTGAGGTTATTCAGGCATTACGGTATTTCTGATATTACTCTTAATATTTTTCATAAAAAAGAAGTGATCAAAGATCACTTCAAAGACGGGTCTGCATTCGGTGTAAAGATTCATTACCTTGAAGAGGAAACTCTTTCCGGTACAGCCGGCGCAGTAAAGAAACTAGAATCATGGCTTGACACTGCATTTGTTGTGCAGTACGGTGATGTTGCTGCCAATTATGATATTGGCAAGTTTGCAGATTTTCATAAAAACTGCGGCGGTATAGCAACTCTTTTTGTATATAAGACATGTCATCCTTATGACAGCGACATAACGGTAATGAATGATGATAGCAGGATAATTGATTTCAAAAGGGTTAAAGAGGGAGATGCTTTTGTTAATCTCGCAAATTCCGGCGCTTATATAATGGAGCCTGAAATTTGCAGTTATATAGAACCCGCCAGGACCCTTGATTTCGGCAGGGATATTTTTCCAAATATACTAAAAGGTGAAAAACTCAGGATACATGGATATTACAGTGAGGAGTATACAATGGACATGGGTACCTATGACAGGTATGTACAGGTAAAGAAAGACCTTGATGCAGGTAAATTTGTTTTTATAGAGTAATATTTGTGTGAGGGGGAAAGGAGATAATTAATGATAATATCAAGAACGCCTCTGCGTATGAGCTTTGTAGGGGGTGGAACTGATCTTGCGTCATATTACAGGCATGAGCATGGTGCTGTTGTGTCAACTACTATAGATAAGTATGTCTATATAATGATAGATCATAATTATGACAAAGATAAAATACGACTTTCATATTCCAGGTTAGAGGAAGTGACAGATCCTGATAATATAAAGCACGATATAATACGTGAAGCCATTAAACTGACAAAGACTCCCAAAGGCATTGCGCTCATTGTTCATTCTGAGGTGCCATCCAAAGGATCAGGTCTCGGATCATCGAGTACTTTTACCGTGGGGCTTTTAAATGCTTTATACTCTTATCAGGGCAAAAGAAAGAGCGCCCATGACCTCGCGGAAGAGGCATCCAGGATAGAGATCGATATTCTTAAAAATCCTATCGGCAAACAGGACCAGTATGCCGCAGCTTTTGGAGGATTTAACTATATAACATTCAATGATGACGGCAGTGTTTTTGTTGATCCTGTTGTGATGAGTAAAAAGATAAAGTCAAAATTGCAGAAAAACCTTATTGTTTTTAATACCGGCATTACTAAGAGGTCAAACCATGCACTTTCACATCAAAAGAAAAAGATGGAAAAAGAAAAAGATACTATACAGACAATGAATATGATGAAGAATCTTACTATTAATATACAGGATAGCTTAAGCAAGGGTGATATTAAGGATTTTGGAGTACTTCTTCACAAAAACTGGCTATTAAAAAAACAACTCAGCCATAAAATCAGCAATCCTGATATGGATAAAATATATGAAAAGGGTCTTAAAGCAGGAGCAGTAGGGGGGAAATTGCTCGGTGCGGGAGGCAGAGGGTATATGGTGTTTTACTGCGAGAAAAAACATCAGAAAGAATTAAGAGATGCCTTAAAGGACCTGCGGGAGCTTGAATATTCTTTTGAGCCTGAAGGATCAAAGATAATCTATCTTGATGAAAAGTAGTAGTTTTTAACAAAAAATAAATTTAGTATATAACCGTATACATATAGGACGATAATAATTATTGATTTCAGAACATATTTCAACAATTATTCGGATCATCTGTCTGGGCTTCTTAATAAGCTTGATCTGGATAAGTTAAACCTTGTCATTGATATCCTGCTTGAAGCGCGCAAACAGGACAATACCATATATTTCGTCGGCAATGGCGGTAGCGCCTCAACAGCATCGCATTTTTCCGAGGACTTGGCATCTGTCGGACGCAAGATCAACCGCAAGCTTTTCAAGACTTTAAGCCTTGCTGACAATACATCGTATATCACTGCACTTGCTAATGACTATGGTTATGACAAGATCTTTGCATATCAGCTTGAGCAGCTTCTGCAGAAGGGAGATGTGCTTATAGCTATATCTGCGAGCGGCAACAGTCAAAACCTTATAGAAGCTGTTAAATATGCCAATGGTGAAGGAGTAACTACAATAGGTATGCTTGGTTTTGATGGCGGCAAGCTCCTTCCTCTGTGTGATTATAATATCCATGTTAAAACAGAGATCGGAGAATATGGCCCTGTTGAGGATATCCATCTTTTTATAGGCCATATTATTACTGGCTATCTTATCGAAAGACTTATCCGTGAATAAAATGAAACTCACAGTTTTAATACCCGCACTAAATGAGGAGGATAATATAGAGGAGACTATCAGGGAAACAACCTCCATTATTAAAGAGATAAGAGAAATAGAAAGTTATAATATAATCGTTGTCGATGATCACAGTGCAGACAGTACTTTTAAAACCGTGGCTGACCTTAAAGAAGAAAACGTAGTTTGTTTGAGATTGAGCAGGAGGGGGGGGAGCCATACGGCCTTGCGAACAGGTCTCAGCCAAGTAAGCTCCGATGCAGCACTCTGTATATCAGCAGATGGGCAGGATGATCTTTCATGTCTAAAAGAGATGATCTTAAAATGGAAATGCGGCGCAAAGATAGTGTGGGCACTTAGAAGAAAAAGGACTAACGAACCGTTTACATATAAAATACTAGCAAAGCTTTTCTACATTATACTCGGGCGGATCACAGACAATAAAGTCTCTGGTATCGACCAGTCAAGAGCGGATTTTTTCTTGTTGGACAAGTTAGTCATTAATGCTGTTAACAGATGCGGTGAAAATATTACAAGCCTTTTCGGTCTTTTAATATGGCTGGGATTTGAGCAGGACTATGTAGAGTATGACAGGCGTGTTCGCAGGCACGGCAAGTCAAAGTGGGGGGTTACGGGTAGCTTCAGGATGGTAAAGATGTGGATTTTTGCATTCTCCGGAGTGCCACTTAAGCTCATGATGCCTTTTGGGTTTATTGTTTCTGTTTCAGGTTTATTCTTTGCTGTTCGCATCATTTACAATGTTTTCTTCGATGCCTCAGTGCCTGTCGGATGGTCTTCTACTATGGTAGCTATCCTTGTGATCGGCGGTATTCAGATGATGATGCTCGGTCTTTTAGGAGAGTACCTGTGGCGTAATCTTGAGGAAAGCAGGAGACGTCCTGTCTTTTTCATTGAAAAAAGGTCAGATGGGAAGAAAATTAAATAGTAATCATAAAAATGCTTGGAATTGAACATAAATCCATAATGAATAGAGGAAAATAGTAATCCATGTCCGAATTCACATGTATAGCAAATGATGTAAAGCTTGGTACGAATGTAAAGTTGGCAAAATTTATAAACCTATATGGCTGCGCAATTGGGGATAATTGTAAAATCGGTACTTTTGTAGAGGTGCAAGAAGGCGTTGTGATAGGTAGTAATTGTAAAATCTCGTCGCATACTTTTATATGTGAGGGTGTTACGATAGGTGATAATTGCTTTGTAGGTCATGGTGTAATATTTATTAATGACAATTATCCTAGATCAGTGAATAAGAGTGGAAATTTATCAACCAAATCGGATTGGAAGGATCGGCTTGTATATATCAATATAGGTTACAATGTATCCATAGGGAGCAATTCTACGATTCTCGGTAATGTAACCATCGGAGATGATTCGATTATTGGTGCGGGCAGTGTTGTTACTAAAAATGTTCCTACTGGCCAGATATGGGCAGGAAATCCTGCAAGAGTGATAAGAGCTTTAAAATGAATCGTTTTTCACTATATCGCTTGATGGAATATTCTTCAATTTATAAGTTGCAAGAAATATTGTTAAATCCAGAGGCCAAACATTTACTGAAAAAGCAACTAATAATTGATACCAATTTTTTTTTAAACATAACATAAATGAAAGCTAGAGGATGTTGATACAAAGCTAACAAAAGCTACTTTATATTTTGTGTCGGAGCATTTTATCTGCTCGATTGAAATATCCTTTAAACAGTTAAAGAATTATGGACAGACTGTAAATATCGAACAAACTGAAGTCTAGAGGTTTTTAATGGGACGGTTATTATTTCTTCAGGATTTGGAATTTGAATATCTAGGGCCGATGTATCTTTCCTCAATGCTCAAAGAACATGGTCACAAGTGCAAACTGTTAGTAGGAAAAACCCTTAAAGACTTTAATCACGAAATCGAGACTTATCGTCCGGATCTAATCGGTTTTTCAATTATGACAGGCAGCCATCTATGGGCGGTACAAATAGCCGAAGAAATAAAAGGACGATATAATATTCCTAGTATATTCGGTGGAGCACACCCTACTTATTTTCCTGAATTCGTAAATAATGATTCTGTTGATATAATTGTAAGGGGAGAAGGAGAGGAGGCATTGCTGGAAGTAATGAATGCTTTCACAGACCACGCTCCTTTAAAGAACATTGGTAATCTCACTTATAAAGAAAATGGAAAAATCATCGAAAATCCTATAGGGAAACTTAAACAAAACATAGATGAATATCCATTCCCTGATCGAAATCTCTATGGCTCCTTGGAAGGGCGCATCGACAGGAGTGTACGGGCAGTCCTAACTTCCCGAGGATGTCCATATAACTGCACTTTCTGTTTTCAAGCCAAAGCTCGTGAGATTTATAAGAACAAAGGGAAATATGTTAGATATAGAAGCATTGATAATGTTCTAGAAGAATGTAAAACGCTAAAATCTGAGACTGATGTTAAGAGAATAATCATTAAAGATGACACCTTTGGAATCAATAAAGAGTGGTTATATGATTTTCTGCCTCGATACAAGAAGGAGGTAGGGCTGGAGTTTATGTGTCTGTTAAGAGCAGACATAATTGCCTCTGACAGGGAAACCGCCTTTCGTTTGGCTGAAAATGGATGCCGAACCGTCTATTGGGGAATTGAGTCTGGAAATGAAAAACTGCGTAATTTGATTCTCAGGAAGAAAGTAACTGATGAGAAAATTTTTAAGGCGGCTGAATATCTTCACAAAGCCGGAATAAAGTTTTTAACCTTCAACATTCTGGGATTACCGGATGAGACTCTCGAAGATGCGATTTCAACAGTCGAACTCAATATCAAGATCAAAACTGATTATCCCTGGTGTTCTCTGTATATGCCCCTGCCGGGGACTGAGTTAACACAGTACTCTATTGATAAAGGATATCTGGATAGCCAATATTATGATATTAACATTCAAAATACATTTCATAATATGTCGGTTATGAATATGAAAAATATCAATGAAATCACAAATCTTCAGAGATTCTTTCAAACCGCTGTACTATGGCCAAAGACATTCCCTTTTATCAAACGTATAATCTATATAAAACCAAATCCAATGTTCAATGCATGGTTTGCGGTAGTCTATTTCTATGTCTACTGGTTAAGTGAGGGCAGAAAATTTTTGCAGTCACTCGTATTCGCTATTCGTAACTATAAACATGTAATAAGTAAGAAAATAAAGTAAACCAATGAAATTGGTTATAATATGATATTTGTATGGGCAAAAAAAGAAAAAGTATAAAAGCATTTACATGCTATGTTTCTGAGGGAACAGAAATAACAGATATAACAGATATAACAGATATATGATCCCTATTGCTAAACCATATATTGGAGAGGAAGAAGTAAACGCTGTTACTAAAGTTCTTCAATCCGGCTGGTTGACACAAGGGCCTAAAGTTAAAGAATTTGAGGATGTCTTTGCGTCTTATGTAGGGTCAAAATATGCATGTGCCGTTTCCAGTTGTACGACCGCATTACATCTTTCTCTTCTATCTGTTGGAGTAAAACCCGGAGATGTTGTAATTACAGTCAGTCATTCCTTTATTGCGACAGCCAATTCCATAAGATATTGTGGCGCTGAACCAGTATTTGTGGATATAGACCTTAAGACTTATAATATGTCTCCTGGGAATCTCGAGAAATGCCTAAATGATGATTGTGAGATAAGAGACGGAAAGCTATATTATAAGCATGTTGCTAAACTCGCTGTAGGTGAGTCTCCTTTAAGTTATTTAATTCATAATAAAGAATTACAGCCTGGTAAAGTGGCGGCTATTATGTTGGTACATCAGATGGGGATGCCTTGTGATCTGAAATCTATATTATCTATTGCCCGCAAATATCAAATTCCTGTAATTGAGGATGCGGCGTGCGCTATTGGAAGTGAAGTCAACATTAAAGGAAATTGGGAAAAAATAGGTAAACCTCATGGTGATATTGCCTGCTTTTCATTTCATCCTCGAAAACTGATAACTACAGGCGATGGTGGAATGATTACAACGAATAATCCTGAGTATGATAAGAAATTCAGGCTCCTCAGGCAGCATGGGATGAGCATATCTGATGAAGTGAGACATAATGCAAAGAGCATAATCTTTGAGGAATATGTGACAACAGGCTTTAATTATCGAATGACGGATATTCAAGCAGCGGTAGGAATAGTGCAACTCATGAGACTTCAAGATATGATTGAAAATCGCAGGAGAATAGCAAGCGTTTACATAGAAAATCTCAAAGACGTGCACTGGCTAAAAACCACAACAGAACTCCCCTGGTGCAGAACCAACTGGCAGAGTTATCCCATCAGGGTGATAGAGGATGCACCTGTTAGGCGTGACGAATTGATGCAGAGACTACTAAGCGCAGGAATATCAACCCGCAGGGGAATCATGAACTCCCACCAAGAAAGGCCATACTTTTCAATGACTTCCATGAAAAACTCTGAAATAGCTAGAGACTTTGTTGTTCTTCTACCTATTTACCATACCATGGAAGAGGAAACTGTGGTAACTTTAGTAAGGAAAATTAGAAATATGGTACTGGTAGGAGATTCCTGACCTCAAGCTAATGTATTTACGGATAAATATGATCCAATTAAAACATTCAGGCATATCAACTTTGGCAAGTGGAGCGGTGATTTTCCATTTCGTTCCTTGAATGCACTTAATCTAATTTCATACATGAAGTTTACTATGACTAATGTTACTATGGCTATGCATAGCATACCTCCTTTGTCCTTTAATTAGGAGGAGAAATGATTTTTGCAGGTCAGGAATCTCTTGCCAGTACCAGAAATATCGAACATAGTAATCAATTGATTAATGGTAAACCACAGAGGCCACAGAGTATCAGATAGGAGCATACAGAGTAGGAAATAAATCTTTTTTCCGTGTTCGCGATGGTTAATTTTGAAATATATACAATGAAATACTCTTCAACCTTGTGTGATTATTGAAGTATTACTGGAGGATTAAAAGATGTTAATTAAGCTGAAAAAACCACTAAAAAGCATGAGAGTAGGTTTGCTAGGTTCTCGTAGCGACACCATGTTAAGTGTTTTTAAGGAAAAAGGACTTCATTGTGAATTAATTAGCCATTATAGTGAAATTAACAACACCTATGATATAGTTTTTGGCTCAGGTGTTTATGATCTGGTTTCAGAAAAGTATTTGGAATTGCCTACTTATGGGATTGTTTTTTTTCATGAAACTCCTCTTCCTGAAGGTAAGGGCAATGCGCCTTTACAATGGACGGTGGAAAATAAAAAGCTTAACATTACTGTCACAGCTTTTAAAGCAGTAAAGGCTATTGATGCGGGAGCAATAATATGTCAATTTAACGTTCCAATATATAAAACCGATACATTGTCTGTGCTTGAAATAAAAAGACGACAAGGTATACAAGGATGTTTAAAGATAATTCTGGAGGAAATGGATAGCGGTTATCTATTGATGCGGGATCAAAGCGGACGGGATTCATACAATCCAAAACGAACTATAGATGACTCTGAGCTTGACTGCAATAAGCCTCTTATTGAATTGTGGGATAAAATACGTGTTTGTGATAATGAAAAATTTCCAGCATTCTTCAGGATCAACAACAAAAAGATAATTTTAAAATATGAAGTAGAAAATTAGAATGAAGATTTACATGCTTCGTGATGCATATAAACGTTTCGATGAATCTAGAGGACTTTTAAGTTAACTTCAAATAAAAATAACGTCAAACACTTCAATGACACTAAAGCTTTTTATATTCACTTGGGGATTATTACTGACAGCTGCCTTAATGGATGTTGTTGGTGTTTTTATTATAAAGATTAAAATAAACGAATTGGGTGCTGTTAATTTTGATTCCCTGCGTACTATCTTAAAATATTGTCTAATGTTGGCAAAGTCCCCATTGGCGATTGTAGGAGGAGTATTTATCTTAATCTCACCGATTCCTTATACTATAGCTCTTTCAAGGATGGAGATATCAACAGTGTATCCCGTTAGTGTAGCACTTAACTTCCTCATTCTTATTCCTTTGACAATCATTTTCTTAGGAGAAAGTCTTACAGCGTCAAAGGTCGCGGGTATATTTTTTATTATTGTTAGTTTGTATCTCTTGTATAAATGAAGGACCAAATAGTTAGGTTCGGTATGGGGCAATTATTAGTAGAAGGTGGCGAGCCTGAGAGAAACTTAAAACGTGCCCTTGAAATGATCAGAGAAGCATCTGAAAGAAAATGCGATGTGGTTCTGTTGCCAGAATGTATTGACTTGGCATGGACACATCCAAGTGCTAAAAAATTCGCAAAACCCATACCTGGTCAATATAGTGAATTATTATCTAAGTGTGCCGGTAAGTTTGGTATTTATGTCTGTGTTGGGTTAACTGAAAAATATGGAGATAGAGTATATAATGCAGCAATTTTAATTAACTCATCAGGTGAGATTATTTTGAAATATCGAAAGATAAATGTCCTGGAATGCGCTTTTGACTTTTATTCAATCGGAGATACGCTATCTGTTTCTGAAACTCCATTTGGTATTTTTGGTGTCAACATTTGTTCAGACAATTATATTGATTCATTAGAGATTGGCCATACACTTGCAAGGATGGGAGTACAGGTTATATTGTCACCTTCTTCGTGGACGGTTGATTATTCTTATGTGGAATCAGATGACCCTTATGGTGAAAAATGGTTTAAGCCTTACTATATACTTGCAGATACGTATGACCTTGTTGTAATAAGTGCGACAAGTGTCGGTTACATTGTTGGTGGGCCATATGAAGGTAAAAAAATGGTGGGCTGCTCACTCGCAGTGGGCAAACAAGGTATTATTAGCAAAGGAACTTACAATGAATTTGCTGGTGATTTAATTGTTGCTGATATTACTGTACCAGTAAGGAAAGAGAAAGGGGCGGCAATTGGAAAGATGCTTAAAACTAAAGGAGTGTATAGTTGAGGAAGGTTGAATATCAAATATGTTCAAGATGTATAATTGACACAACTGTACCGGGGGTCAAATTTGATAATAAAGGGGAATGTAACTATTGTGACTTACATGATAAGCTTGATGAGTTACACCCATTAGACAGAAATGGGTCAGAAAGGCTGAACACACTTATTGAGAATATTAAGAGAAAAGGAAAGAATAATAAATATGATGTTGTTCTTGGGGTCAGCGGTGGGAGAGATAGTACCTATACTCTTTATGTGGCAAAGAAAATTTTTGGTTTGCGGCCTTTGGCCGTTCACTTTAATGATGGTTTTGGCAATCCAACAGCAGGAAAAAACATAAAAAAAGCAATGGATAAGCTTAATGTAGATTTGATGACTATTACATCAGATTGGAGAGAATCAAAAGACTTAAGGATTGCCTTTTTAAAGTCGTCCACACCTGATCTTCCTCAAAGTACTGACTTAGGAATTGCATCGAGTTTATACGGTGCTGCAGCAAAAGAGAATGTCAACTATATTTTGTTTGGACAGTCATTCAGGACAGAGGGCATAGCTCCATTGGAATGGAGCTACCTTGATGGCAGATATTTAAAAAACATCCATAATAAGTTTGGTACTGTCAAGCTAAGAAAGTGGAAGCCTCATGATCCGGGATTTAATTTGTCGATATTTCACATGTTTTATTATACGGTGCTAAAAAGAATAAGGACTATACCGATTCTTTATTATATGAATTATGTACGAACTGAAGCTGAAGAAGTGATAAAAAATGAGCTTGATTGGATAAATACTGGAGCTCATTATTATGATGATTTATATCAAAGCCTAATGAATTATGTTTATAGAGTAAAATTTAATATAGATAAGAGAAAGGTAAACTATTCGGCTCTTATACGTTCAGGTCAAATGAAACGAGATGAAGCTTTAGAGAGAGTTAAGGAGGTATATGCGATAGAAGATCCAAAAGTGATAGATCTCTGTATGAAGCGGCTAGGGGTCACTCAGAAGGAATTGGAGGAATATATATCACTGCCATTAAAAACCTTCCGAGACTATAAAACGCACTATAGTTTTATTAGGACCATGAAATTACCAATCAAGATATTATCAAAAACACATTTACTGCCAACTACAGCATATTCTAAATATTTTGAATGTGGATAAATCTGGTCAGAACGTTGGCATTCATCTAATTCTTTGATTATGAGTTACTATATTTATGCTAATGTTTATCAATAGTATTCAGAAAGGATCCAGTTGGCACTATTAAGGGTTGTTAACTTTTGATGTCAAGACCAAGTATATATAAGATACTTGAAATACCAACTTTTTACAATTTCATCCAATGGTTTCTTGCGCCGGGTCTAAGGAAATTAATGGGAAAAGTTCATCAAGGAATATTTGCCAACTCAAAGGGCAGGGTTCTTGATGTTGGCTGCGGTCCAAAACTCACCACTCCCATCCCTGAGGGAAATATTTATTTCGTTGATATCAATCACGCTTGCATCAGAAGTTTTCAAAAATTGATGAATAGAAATCTTGGCTGCGTATGTTCCTCAGATAAATTGCCTTTTTTTGATAGTTCTTTCACTGGAACTCGATGCATTGGAGTGCTGCACCATATGAGTGATAAAATGGCTGTTAAAACGATAAGAGAGATGTATAGTTGTGTGTCAAATGGTGGAGTAGTAATAATAGATGAGCCGGTATGGCCAAAGAATGCTTGTTTCAGGCCACTTGCTTGGATACTCCAGTTTCTTGATCGTGGCAAATGGGTGCGTACTGAAGAGGAATGGATCACGCTCACTTTAAAAGCAGTAAAAGGTAATTGGAAAAAGAGCCGCTATACATCTACTTATCTAGGACAGGAAGAAGTAGTTTTTATGATAAAGAAATTATAACATTAAACAGTACTCAATAAAAATATGTGGATTCCTTTAAGGTCTATGAGAATAAATCAAAACAATATTCCGGCAGGTTTAATATTTGTATTATTTTCTTTCATTGCATCAGCTCCCTTTTTTGTCTTTGGCAGCTATTCAGTGTCTAATACTGATATGCGTGACGTATATTTTTCGTACTGGCATCAATTAGGTAATCTGTGGGATTTTAATTCTTTATGTGGATATTATGTTCGTGCTGAAACTCAGTTTTCAATTTGGGAAGTTTTTAGTGCAATAATGCCAGGTTGGTTACTCACAGCCACTTTTGTCTGGCTAAGATACTTTGTAGTAACATACTTTACTTATCGTTTGCTCCGTCTTCGGTTTGGTGTGGGACAGGTTGGAGGTTTTGTTGGTGCATTACTGATGTTTGCTAACTACATGTCAGTATATCCGGCCGCAGCAGCATGGACATTACTGCCTGCTGTTATTGAGATGTTTTTTTGGATCAGCGAAAAACGTCACCGTATTATTTCGCTAATTATAGCGTTTGGATTCGGTGTTCTATATGCGTCCGCTTCTCCGATTCATGAGCAGGTTTTTGCCTTGTTTTTTGCCTTTATTTTTATGATGTTCTCTCGACATGATGTAATGAAAAGGGCTTTCCTCCATGTAGTCATCTTTTTGATCGGGTGGGCAATCATTGCAGTTCCAACACTTATAGCGTTGCAACAAATAATTCCATTAGCGGTGAGATCCCACAGAAATATAGAGATTGCCTTAGGAAATGGTATTATCTCAAAGTTTTTCCTCTGTACTAATGGTGATCGTAGCCACCTTCCTTATATGGAAACTCTTCTAATACTATCATCGCTACTTATCACACGTTTTCGTCATCCCATGGCCAGGAAAGCTGTTGCATATTTGTTATTTTTTCAGGCTTTCAATATAGCTGTAATGTATGGATTATATCTTCTTAGCATGGTATGGACCTGGGTTAAGGGTATTGGTATTGGCCGTATATCTTTATTGACACCTTTTGTTTTTTCATTCTCTACTGCCCTTGCAGTGGACGCCATTGAACGGTCTGGCTTAGAGATTTACCAACTTAGAAAGCGTATATGTACAATTGTTATTGCAATAGCTTCTCTTTGTTTGCTTTATACTCAAATTATGGATAGAGCTTATGAATGGAAGACTTATGGATCTTATGCATACCAAAATAATGCCAGGATATTTGATGTACTTGCTGGACAAGCTGATCAGTCAGTTCCATACCGCATTGCCTTAATTAATGCACCTGAAAAAGATAATATCGATTTTTTGAATGGTGCTTTTCATACTCGTGGATTGGCAACCTTTACCGGTGTTACCCATCTTGCTACAGGGCGGCTGGTTAAATACTGGGATGCAATGAATAACCGGAACAGCTTATATATTAAAGATAATCCAAAACCAGTGTTTTTTAACTTAAATTTGCCATTTTCCAAAGATACAGATAGTGTTGACATCTCTGAAATTAGCACAGCTATGCTCGCCTTGGCAAACGTTCGCTATCTTGTGTCTGAAAGTCCTCTAATTGGGGATGATGTAATTGAGTTACATCGTCCTGGTATGCCCCCAATGAGCAAACTCACTTTAAGAGAAAGAGTAAAAGCTAATTTTTCCGGACGTAATGATCTCTACCTCTACGAGTTGAAGTACACATTGCCACGGCTTTATGTAGCACGTAATTTACGTGTTTTTGACAACGACACTGAATTGCTTTCCGTACTATCTGAAGCTCCTGCTTCCGCTCTGAGAGAAACCGTTTTCCTATCACGCGCGGATGGGCCGGTGGAGGTTCCTGTGTCCAATGATATACAAGGACAAGCTGATCTGATAAGGCAAGGCAATGATGAGTATGCGATCTCCTTGAATGTAAGCGGTCCAACCTATCTGATGATTTCCAACTCATTCAACGAAAAATGGCAGTGTGTCAACCAGGATGGCAAAATGCTACAGATGCGGCCAGCCTTCCACCTCTTTACAGCCATCATGGTTAATAAGGAAGATAGAACTGTATCATGTAGTTTCAGCATGTTTGATTAAACACTTGAGAACTTCAAAATGCGTTTCTAAGGGGCCAGGAATTCGAGGGATTAAGGATTAAAAAGAGACATGTTGTAATTTGTTCGTATAGTTAGTTTTCATTTCAATCAAAAGGTCCTAAATTAAGCATTGTATAAATCCTCAATAGGCTAAAGTAATCAATATGTGTTCTTCCTAACAGAGAAAATCTTTTTAGTAAATAATCAATGGATGTCGTCTTTCGTACAGATTCATCACATAACATAGGAACTGGTCATGTCATGCGTTGTTTGTCCCTGGCCGATGAAATAAGACGAAATGGCACAAATATAAGCTTTATCTGTCGAGAAGGACTAGGGAACCTGATTAGCTATATTGAAAATAGAGGGTATGAAGTTCATCAGTTGCCTGGGGAGATTGATATTGAAAAGGACAGGAAACTAACTAATAAAATACTGTCAAAATATGAGACCAAGCCTGACGGGTTGATTATAGATCATTACGATATTGATATTTCATATGAATCTTCTCTTAGAGATCGTGTAAAAAAGATTATGGTTATTGATGACCTTGCTAATAGAGAGCATGATTGTGATCTGCTGCTTGACCAGAACTATAGTAAAAATGAGGACCGTTATAATGGTCTAGTCCTTGGAAATTGTATACAGTTATTAGGGCCTGAATATGCAATACTCCGTCCTCAATTTCAAAAGGCAAGGGGAAATCTGAGAAAGAGGGATGGTGGAGTTAATCGTATCCTGGTATTTATGGGAGGCTCTGATCCAAAGAATGTGACTTCAAAAGTTTTACGAGCTATACATATGCTTGAACGACCTGATATTGTTATTGATGTGGTTATTGGCAATCTGAGTCCATATCATGATGAAATTAAAATCTTAACGTCTAAGATACCAAATACTAATTGTCATCACAATGTCGATAATATGGCAGAGCTTATGTTGTCAGCAGATTTATGTATTGGGGCAGGGGGAACAACAACATGGGAGAGGTGTTGTGTGGGTTTGCCAACAATGACGATTATTTTATCTGAAAATCAAAAAAACATATCCGAAAGCCTTGATAAAGAAGGAGCTTTAATAAATCTTGGCTGGTATCACAATGTTACAGAAAATAATATAAAAGAGGGAATCGAAGGTTTAATTAATAACCCTCAGAAAGTGGCTTCTATGAGTGATAAAAGCAGAAGGTTGGTGGATGGAAAAGGAGTAAATAGGGTATGCGATACAATGATTTCAATGGTTGACGATAGTGATCAGTACAAATTAATTCTTAAAAAAGAGCTTGCAGTAAAAGAAAAAATCTAAACAAAATCGAAATTTGTGAATATAGAGAAGAGATGGAATGAGAAAAAGGGTATTAATTACAGGGGCAAATGGTTTTATAGGGAGCGCCTTTCTGAGGAGGCTTGCAGATACTAAGTGGGAAGTAATTTCGTTAAATCGCAAAAGCCGTATACTAAAAAACGAAGTTGTATTAGATTTTTGCGATGAAGATTTTTATATAAAAATAAATTCTTTATCCAAAGTAGATGCGGTTATTCATCTTGGAGCCAGAATCGGTTGGGATGGAAGTTCAAGATCAGATCTTTTCGTGCCTAATGTTCTCGCTACAGCGGAATTGGCAAGATGGTCAAATAAAATAGGCGCTTATTTTATTTTTGCTTCCGCGGCTATTATATGTGGTTTAGACAACACATATACAAAATCAGATAGCAAACCCCAATTTGATTCAGATTATGGTTATAGTAAATGGCTGGCAGAGGAGTTAATTAGGATGTCGGGGGTCAAATATGCCATTCTGAGAATAGGTGGAGTTTTTGGCAAGAATGGCCCAAAACATTTGAGTTTGAACCTGTCCATTGATAATGCTTTAAATGGAATAAGGCCAATACAGTATGGA
>Ga0187827_10004750_pt1 | contig 16449 bp, 20 predicted proteins | sample ETNtaG_39_FD_167969 | JGI IMG/M metagenome (GOLD analysis project Ga0187827, IMG submission 167969) | Marine microbial and viral communities from oxygen minimum zone, Eastern Pacific Ocean - ETNP2014_SV_150_PacBio MetaG (Illumina Assembly) | ecosystem: Environmental > Aquatic > Marine > Hypoxic...
TATATTCTTTAATTATAATCAGGCCATTTATATCTTTACCCTCTTTATAGTGTGCTTATGCACTGTCGGCCTCAGTTCTTTTCTTTATTGAATTGATAAGGGCAGTCCCCAAATTCAATGAAGACCTTATTTTAGCTTAGAAAAAACACAGACTGTGGGCATTTTCAGTACTAAGATTGTAATTTTCAGTTTATTCCAAAAACAACTGCCGCTTTTAAAAAAGCTGACTTTTACGGGATTTTTCTCTTTGCATAGACATCCCCGCCATTCTTTATCTTAAAGAAGCTGTAGCTTCCGGGCAGGCTTTCAGCAATCTTGTCTTACACAGTACCAGAGACAGAAGCCATGGATCCAATTCCGAATTTCTCGGGAGTCTGGCAAATCTCCTATTATTGGAGAGTAACTTTTTGCAATCACATGGGTCAGACTTTCAGCAAAACCCTCGTCATGGAAAATACTCTCTTCAATATCATTAGAATGAGGCAACAGGCTCTCTTACCTCTTCAGATACTTCACTGCCGCCGGTTACCAGTAGGTCTGTATCTTTGTATTTTAATCTGTAACAGTATTTTCCCATAACAGAGATATCTTTCCTGTATTTATTCCTGTCTCAATAGACATCACTGTGGGAGACCCGACCAATATTTACATCTTTCCAAAAGTCATACATTATTTTTGTCTTCTGCCCAAACTCCCATAGTAGAAGAATACCAGAAAGATAATTGCTAGATATATTGCAGCTGTCACTATCAACATTATCCAGTTTACCGAATTAAAAAGATACATGGTAAGTATCATGACCGGTATCAAAAAAACAGTTGATACAATACTTAGTATGAACGGATTTTTCACTCTGGGATTTATCGCCATGCTGTAACCCTTTCTGTCTATTTTTCCATAAAAATATTTCAAATACCCTGATATTTTCTCAGGACCAAGTCTTGTTTAATATCTCCTATCAATTATATCTAATATTTTTCAAATATAAATACTTTCTGTTTCTTCCATGATATACGCTTTAATATGATTTGGGGAAATAATATTATTGTAGTAACATACATTACCAAAAATATTAACAGACTGGAAAATAATATGGCCAAAACTATTAATGAGATAGATAAAAAAATAAAAAAGGACAAGGAATGCATACGGAAACGCCTGATTATATTCTATTTGCATTTCTGTTCCTTTCTTTTTCCATATAAATTTCCTTCCAAGGTTCTAAGGATTTATTGAAATAGAGTGGGTCGAAAAATCTCTTTTTTACTAAGCATTAAAAGTTTTTTTATTTTTATATCTTGCAAATTCCAGACATTCCACTCATCAAGACTTAAATATATGGGGGTTTTTTAGTTCTATTCTTGGTTTTAACATAATCAGCTGTTACTTTAACCGCATACTTGGTATTCCCATTTCTCCATTCTTTCCTACTGTAGTATATAATATTCATGGAGCTAGTCTATGCTTATGATTATATGATAATCAGATATTAATTAGATTTGATTACCTTTACAGGCTTATCTCTATTTTTTTTTGGTTTTATAGTATAATCTCAATAAAGAATTTATCAGATATGAGCACCTCATTATAGGACTGTTAGGACTATTTTTTTATATACTTGGAAAGACTATGCAGAATAATCAAAGAAAAAGATCCTTCATCATGTTTTTTATCTTACTGATAGCAATCATGTTCTCTCTGGCCGCTTCGGGGAACAGTAATGGGCAGGATCTTCTTGCCTGGAAAAAAACTGCTCAATCGGAAAATCCGGTAGAGCTGGAAGACTTCTATGTTTGTGAGATCGAGGGGATTATAGAGCCTTCACTAGCAAACCATATAGAACAGTGCTTGGATAGAGCCCTTGATTCCGGATACGGCCTCATAATCACTATGGATACTCCCGGGGGACTTGAGACCTCCATGAGGGACATAATAATAAAGATGCTTAATGTGAGTGTCCCGGTAATAGCCTTTGTCTCCCCGATAGGAGCCAGAGCTGCATCGGCAGGTGTTTTTATAACCTATGCCAGCGACATTGCAGTAATGAGCCCTTCTACCAGTATTGGAGCCGCGCATCCGGTAAATCTGGGAGGCGGACAGGAGGCATCTGAAGATATGATGAAAAAAGTCACCAATGATTCAGTTGCATATATAAAGAATCTGGCCCAGTCAAATGGAAGGAATGCCCAGTGGGCTGAAGAAGCTGTCAGAAACAGCGTTTCCATAACTGCAATAGAAGCACTGGAACTTGGAGTCATCGATTATATGGCTGAAGACCTTGATGAACTCCTAGTAAAAATAGACGGCAGCACCATCGAGAAACTGGGTAGGGCTTACACGCTTAAAAGTGCAGGGGCAGTCCCTGAAGAATTGCGAATGAACTTTATAGCCAGATTCCTTCATATCATATCCAATCCCAATATAGCCTATATACTTCTGTCCCTGGGGACACTGGGTATCATTTATGAGTTCTCTCAGCCTGGACTTGGTCTGTCAGGTGCCGTAGGAGTACTGCTCCTTATCCTAGGCCTTTATGCCTTAAGCGTACTTCCTGTAAACTATGCCGGGCTAGGACTGATAATTCTGGCAATAATACTTTTTGTAGTAGATACCTTGATGGCCCTTGGAGGAATCCCTTCTATTGCGGGAGTGTTCTCCCTTGTAATAGGTTCATTCCTGCTTATAAACACTGATGCTCCCTATCTCAGGATAGCTACCAGCCTTATAGTCAGTGTGACTTTAGTGACCTCCGGATTTCTTTTTATAGTCATCAGAGCGGTCTATAAGGCACACAGAACAAAACCAGTTACTGGAAAGGACGAGATACTGGAAAGCATGGCCATTGTATACAGCACGCTCAAACCAGTAGGCCAAGTAAAGATCTCAGGAGAGATATGGAGGGCAGTATCGGAATCACATAAAAATATAAAAAAGGGTAAAGAGGTCAAGATCAAATCTATTGACGGATTAACCCTGACAGTTTCGGAAATAAAAAATAAATATAGAAAAGGAGGATAACATGTTTGTAGGACCTATTATTGGAATAGTATTTGGAGTAGTCATAGTACTGATTCTGCTGTTTTCAGCTATAAGAATCCTGAAAGAATATGAAAGAGGTGTAGTATTCAGGTTCGGAAGATTGAGAGGTGTCAAAGGTCCGGGTATTTTCCTGATAATCCCATTTGCAGACAGGATAATAAAGGTGGATCTCAGGACAGTTACTATGGACGTTCCTCCACAGGATGTCATCACAAAAGATAATGTCCCTGTAAAAGTAAATGCGGTTGTATATTTCAGGGTCATGGATCCTGAAAAAAGTGTAATAAAGATAGAAAAATTTATGCTGGCTACATCACAGATAGCCCAGACTACTTTAAGGAGCATACTAGGCCAAGCAGAACTGGATGACCTCCTTTCCAGGCGGGAAAAGATAAACAAGGAACTTCAGAAAATAATAGATGAACAAACAGACCCGTGGGGAGTAAAAGTCTCTACTGTGGAGATCAAGGATGTAGAGCTCCCCCAGTCTATCCAGAGGGCATTTGCCAGACAAGCTGAAGCAGAAAGGGAAAGAAGGGCCAAGATCATCAGTGCCGAGGGAGAATTCCAGGCCTCAGAAAAGCTGTCAAATGCTGCTGAAGTTTTAAGTAGATTTCCTGTATCCGTACAGCTTCGATTCCTGCAAACCCTTAAAGAGATAGCTACTGAACAGAATTCCACCATAGTATTCCCGGTCCCCATTGATCTGGTAAACGCCTTTATTAATAATCTTGGGAAGACTAATAAATAGATGATTCAGGGTCTAAAAACTATATTCGACCAGATACTTCCAGGGGGCAAAGTCACCCTTCGTCCCCTGGAAAAAACAGACCTTGCTAGATCCTTGCAGTGGTTTACTGATCCTCTGGTGAATAAATACCTGGGTCAGAATTTTAAGGACTTAACGGAAGAGCGGGAAGAACAGTGGTTCCATTATGTCAAATATTCTAACCAAAACATTATCTTTGCCATACAGGAGGCAACCTCTGATACTCATATCGGAAACTGTGGCCTTCATAAAATAGACCTGCGACGAAAGTCCTGTGGACTGGGTATAGTAATAGGGGAAAAAAATTACTGGGGCAGAGGATTTGGCACTGATACAATAAAAGCTCTTATCAATTTTGCCCTAGATGACCTGCGATTGTCCAAGATCTGGCTTGATGTCTATACTTACAACCACAGGGCAACCAAAGTATATAAAAACTGCGGTTTCAAACTGACAAGAGTACTAAAAAAAAACCATCTCTACAACGGTAAATACTGGGATACCTTTTTAATGGAATATTCGAAAAAACAGGGTATTCTTAAGTAATTTTCCAGCCCCGCAAACCCAAAAATACTTCACATTTTGTGTTAATATAAAATCACTGTACTATATAAATATAGTTAACTATTTATTTTTTGTAGAGAAGTTTTGTGTTAATATTAAAGAAATTTATATAAATTTTTCTCACTATGAACGATTATAATAAAAGATCAAAAATAGGCCCAGCCACAATATTTTTCCTCTTCTTATTCTCCAGTTCAATAGTAGGCTTGGCAGTCATCTCTTATTTTGATAGAGGCAGATCCTGGGATATGCTACCGTATTTCTGTGTGCCTATAATCGTTCTGAGCTTAATCTTTGGCTTCTATAACCTTATAAGAAGATGTAATGCCGGTATAGTGTTTTTTTTGTTCTTTATAATCTTTACCATAAGCCTGGTCTTATCTAGCATATTCGGTCCTGTTGCTCTTAAAAGTGAAGCCACCAGTTCAATGGAAGAAAAGAATTATCGTGCTGCCGTTGAAAGTTTTGATTCTCTACTTTCGAAATATCCTAGCAGCCGATATGCAGTAGAAGCCCTCCAACAAATATCTTTTGCATACTACTATAATAACCAATTTCAGGAGTCCTTGACCAGTTTTGATTCAGCTATAACCGCCAATGTAATAGACCCAGAACAGCTAAATATCTTGGAGATCCGCCAGAATATTTATTTCCATATAGCGCAGCAGCAGGAAAATAGGGAAGATTATCTTAAAGCAGCTAGTAGCTACCTAAACTCTGTAGATATCTTAAAGCAGATAAAATCCAATTTTCCTGACACCAATGAAGCATTTATTGCCCTTTTTAAGATTCCACGATATCTTTTTAATGCATCCATAAACTATGAGAAATACGGCGATACTATTTCTCAAATAGAACTTTTACAAGAGATTATATCAGACCATACGGAAAGTGATTATTACCAGGATGCACTAAAAGAAATTGATAATGCATATATTGACAGGGCAATAGAGCTAAGCAGTGAAGCAGATTATGATGTTGCAATCGATTGGTTCCTGAAATTTCTGGACAATAATCCGGAACCTGAAATTGACAGATTTTTTTCTGATAAAATAATGATTATATTTGGCGAGGCTCCACCTTCTATAATAAAAAATACAGCCGATGCCCGATTTAGTAAAGGAGACTTTTTCACTGCAGTTTTCCTTTATGAGATCCTTATTGATTTTAACCCTATTTTTCTGGAAGTTTCCACAGATAATCTTGTAATTTCAAAAGGCACCCTGATCCGCAGCTCCTCGTACAATGAGATCCTTCAATCTGTAAACGGAAGCTACATCAATACCCCTGGGCTTAGCCTTCTAGTCATAGCAAATGAGACCGGAGCTGCACTGATTGTATATGTAAACGGGCAGGAAAACCATATTGACAACATTGCTGCAGGGGAGATTGTCGAGATCGAGGTCGTCCCCGGAGAATATACAGTGTTTCTTGAATCAAAAGATGAAAAAACCCTTCCATATATGGGAAGTATCACGTTTGAAGAATTCACGAAATATACTGAGGTAATCAAAGAACCTGAAGAGAATAGCAGTTCTTAGTTTTCTTCCTTTCTTCTTATGGGTTTTAAGCTATCATTTATGAGGCTCCGTAGGTTGCTATCCAGAAGACTTCTTATATAATCCCCGTCGCTATCCCTGTTTACATCACAGTTTAGTTCCATTCCTGTAAGAAGCTTATCCAAGGGCTCTGCAGCATCCTGTATCACGGTTTTAAAGCTGACTTCATCAGAGCTTTTTAACTTTTTTACGATATCATCAACTATTTTATTAAATCCGTCATAAGCATCTTTTAAAGCTCCAGTAATAGTGGCTTTCTGCCAGAACCACTTGCCGCTGTGCTTCTGATTGTATAAGTTTAACAGACCAAAAAGATACTCCAAGTCCACAGTCCTATTTTGGCATATACTTTCTATTACATACATCCTTTTTGACATATAGGGAAGTCTTTTAATCTTGTCAAAATTCATATTGATGACCTTTTTAATCAGTTCTATTGATGAATCTATTATATTAGAAACAATACTATAATCCAACAGCCCTATACCTCAGCAGCCTGTCTTTCCCTTCCTTTATACCTATTCTTGACGTATTTGTGATATCAAAACTCTTCTTTATCTGGGGGCTTTCTATTATATATAGGCCGCTGGCCTTTTCTGACATATTGCTTCCATTATCTTTTCCGTCTATCCCCATGGCAATGGTCAGCTTGCCCGGCCCGTCGGTCATACCTGAATTTCTTTCTATTCCCCTTCTTCTTTTCATCTCGTCTACTCCGGAAAAAGGTATTAAACTCCTTATCAGGACAGCTCCCGGTGTCCCCCCTTTTTCTGTCACCACATTCAACAGCCAGTGTATTCCGTAACATAGATATACATATGCCATACCAGCTTTTTCGAACATGATCCTGCTCCTGGGAGTAGCGCCTCTAAATGCATGACTTGCAGGGTCCCCAATGCCGTAATAGGCTTCCGTCTCAGTGATGATGCCAGATGTAAACACATGTCCTGATTCACTAAACAGCACTTTCCCCAGAAGTTCCCTAGCTACCAGGGAAGTATCTCTCTGATAGAACCCAAAGGCAAGTATAGGTCCTTTTGGATGATTCATATTTTCTTGTCTAATGAATAAAAATTTAACTATGCGAAATATGAATATAAATGCAAGGCATGAGCTTGTAAGCTTGAAAAGAAGCCCGGCTGTCCTGTCCTTCGGCCTAAAAAATTGATCATTGGGTTTAATCCTTTAGCTCCCAGAATGGTTGCAATTGATAAAAGAATGCTCTCTACCCGGTCATACCCATATATTGATCCTCCTATTGCCATTGCGCCAAGTCCAGTAAAGTAAATAAGGTAGAACTGGGGTGACTTGCTCAGGATTATATAGCTTTTCATTTTTTCGTATTCTATTTAAAACTTTAACTTCTTCATGCCTATATTAGATTGTAATAAAATAAAGATAATCCTACAATGAAATCCTATCTTTATCACTATACCCGAGCAATATTTTAAATATTATTTTTTATTGAAATATCAAAAGAAATTTTGTATATTACTCTACAGAATTGTCTATACGCGTTATTGGAAATAATTAGTAGAAAGGATGTACATGAAGGTAAAAATCGATGTTGACCTCTGTACAGGTTGTGGTCTATGTGAAGAAACCTGTCCAGATATTTTTAAATTAAATGATGATGATGTAATTGAAGTCATTAAAAATGATTATGATGCCAGTGACGAAGAATGCATAGAAGAATCTATTGAGAGCTGTCCCACAGAAGCAATAATAGCTGACTGAAAATCTACCCGAAAAACAGTTCTGTGCAAAGAAGGACTGTTTTTTATTGCTCTAAATTATTTTTTTCTGCACCCTTTTAAAATCATATCTTTAATGACTAGTACAAGTCCTCCAAATCCTAATAATATTCCGATAAATCTTATAATCCATCCTACAAAAGGTACACTGACTAAAATCATTGTTATTACCAAACCGATCAGATAAGCTAAAATTTTCCAGCCATATTTATCCATATTAAGTGATGTCTTATACAGAACAAGCCTACCTAGGAGATATGAAAGGAATACGGTACTTAGATAGACCAGGAGTCCGTATAGTATTAACATGATAGCATTGACAATCATTGCCACTATTCCGAGCCCAGAACCTATAATAGTGATAAATAAAAGTATGGAGATAAAGAACGCCATAATGACAGCTATAGGGATTCCAAACAGTACAATTGCTCCTCCTCCTACGCAATATCCCAAGGTGCTTTTCATCCTGTCATTGAATTTCTGGAAGAAGTCGGAAATTGCCAGTAAGAGGACAATGCCCAGTACAAATAGTCCTAAGAATTCTGTTATCCTGCCACCTATGCCGGTGGCTGCAAAAATAGCCCAATGCGTCCTGTTATCCCTTCCTTTATAAGGTCTAACTTCTTCAACAATAGTTTCTTTTATTTCTCCACCGATAACTGCATTTTCAGATATGTCTGCCCTTTCGGTCGATCTGTAAATCAGATCTCCAGTAATCTCTGCAGAACTTGTGATCTTTAACCGGTTTACATGTTCAACATTGACGTCTCCATCGATCCTTCCGGATATGGTTACCTCTCCTCCTTTTAGAATAGCATCATTTTGAACATTTCCAGAGATTTCCAGTGCATCACCGACCAGAGCAAGAGCACCACCTATTTCAGATGACTCCTTGATATATATCTGACCGCCTGCTCCCAGTAGGGAATCCCCTACATCACCAGAGATAGTTATGATCCCCCCGGAAATCCTTATATCATCACCAACATCACCGGTTATGTGGACCATTCCTCCACCTACCATTAGGTCCTGGGTAATGTTTCCGACCACTTCAATCTTCCCGCCAGCAATTACAAGGTCTCCAGCAACATCCTCAGTTATAATGATGTCTGAACCTAGCACGTAAAGATCGTCATTAAAACTGGTGGTGAGAATTGTATCCTCATTTCTTTTTGAATCAAGGGCCCATAACGGTGATACTGATAAAAATAATACTGCTGCTGCTACCAGCAGGAATACTAATACCTTTTTCATGTGAAGTCTCCTGTCAATTGATATTAAACACTTATTTTCTATCTTGTTATAATATAATCACTCTTTTAGATGCTCCATAATCTAGTAATGGCACTATAACATAACAGAGTATATTTATCTTTTTAAAATCAGGCTGTCCTTCCCCACCCCAAGCATTCTTCGTCTACATAGGTAATGGTTGTCTTACCAATTATTGGATCATAATGTTAAATTTTTACAAACATACTTGGAGAATTTAATCGATTATAGGAATATTTTATTTTTCAAGAACTAAAAATACCGAAAGTGTATCCTTGCTCTTTAAAAAAAGCTAGGTAAGCTAAAACAGTATCAGATCCTTCAATCACAAACCTAATAGGTGGTTCCCGTGAGGCCGGGGACGAAGATTGCTGACAACTTATAAAGATAATGAAGTTTGGATTCATATAACGGGCTCTTGTTCTGCTTATTAAGTTGTAATCCCGCTATTCTTCTTAAGTTTCCTCACCACTTCCGCAGGATCTTTTGCACTGAAGATAGCCGTTCCCACAGAAAGTACTGTTGCTCCAGCTATAACTACCTTTGATGCTGTTTCAAGACCTACTCCGCCATCTACCTGGATCTCGATCATCCGTCCGAGCTGCCTAGTGCGTCTTTTATAGTCTTTTATCATCTGCTTTAGCTGAGTGACCTTATGAAGCATCTCTATGATAAACTTCTGTCCTCCAAATCCAGGATTCACAGTCATTATTAGTACCATATCTGTAAGTCCCAGTACATTCTCAATACTGCTTAAAGGAGTAGATGGATTAAGCGCTACCGCAGTCTTTTTACCCGCGTCCTTTATATAATTAAGTGTCCTGTCAAGATGAGGACATTCTTCGGCATGCACATTTATGGAATCTGCCCCACTTTCAATAAAGCTGTCCAGCAATCTGTCGGGTCTGGTTATCATAAGGTGTACATCAAGGAACATACTGGTGTTTTTCCGTATGCATTTCACTACCGGCGGTCCTATGGTAATATTGGGTACAAATACTCCGTCCATTATGTCCACATGGATCATATCAACTCCGATCTGCTCCATGTTATTTATCTCATCAGCAAGACGGGTAAAGTCGCTGTTAAGGATACTTGCTGATATCTTTATACCTGGCATTGCTACAGCCTTTCCATAAATTATATATTTCTTTGGATTATAGCATAAAAGGAATTGTACAGCAGAGTAAAGGCTATTTTAATATTTTGAGTATCTTTTTCTTGGCTTCTTCAAGCCTATTACCAGTGAAAAAGGGAATGCTACTTACTTTCGGCCGATCTATTTTTGGTGGAAGCTGGGCTGTGCTTATTATCAGGTCCGCTTGCTTGTAGTGGTCTTCAATATCAATGGTGCTACACTTCATTAATTCAGCATCAATACCATTTTTTACCAGGAATTCCTCTAGCTGATCTGTTATAACCGTACAGGTGCTACAGCAGGTCCCACAGCTGCAGAGTATCTTCCTTTTAGTTCTTTCTTTTATCTTCATCTGACTTATTACCATCTGAAGTCTTAAGAATTCCAGCCAATAATATTTTAATATAAATAGAGTTAATTTGAAAAGGGTTTTATATCCTTCTTGTAAAAACACCACTTCCTGCTATAATTTAAATCCACAAAAGCTTGAAAATGCTTTTTGATCTTTAAAAAACTTATTTTAAAAACAAGAATTTTTTCGAGAATGGGTGAAAGCCCCTACCGGCGGTAAAAGTCCGCAACCCTGCTGGTGCAGGCTGACTTAGTGTGATTCTAGGACCGACAGTTAAAGTCTGGATGGGAGAAAATTTTGACTTGTATATTTTTATATGAGCCGTGGTTTTCTCCGCGGTTTTTTTATAGCAAAAAAGGACCTTAACACTGGGGATGACAGGATTCACAGACAGCGATAAAAGATTTATGAAGAAAGCCATCGAGCTAGCTGAAAAGGGACGGGGACGTACTGCCCCTAATCCTATGGTGGGGGCTGTCATAGCCAGGGACGGAAAAGCCATTTCTGAAGGCTACCACAAAGAGGCCGGTAAAGACCATGCCGAGATAGCTGCAATAAAAAACAGTAACGGATCTGTCAAGAATTCAACCATTTATATATCGCTGGAGCCTTGTACGATCGCGGGAAAGACCCCTCCCTGTGCTGATGAGCTCATTAAAAGAGGTTTTAAAAAAGTGGTTATTGGAGCTGCAGACCCCAATCCGGAGGTCATGGGAAAAGGAATAGAAAGATTAAAAGGGGCCGGGATAGAAATTGCTTCGGGACTATATGAAAAAGAGATCCAGAAACAGAATGAAATCTTTTTCAAAAACATGCAGAAGGGCCTTCCATTTGTATGTGCTAAGATAGCAACCAGTATAGACGGAAAGCTTGCTGCCAGTGCTTCTGATTTCAAATGGATAACAGGGCCGATTTCCAGGAAGGCCGTACAGAGATTAAGATTTGAATATGGGTGCGTATTAACAGGCATCAATACCATCATATCTGATAACCCCACATTATTCCCAAAGGCTTTCTTAGAGGATACTGAAGAAAAAAATATAACCGCCTTCCTAACAAGTGAAGAAAGTACTAGTTTTACCAGAGTAATACTAGATACAGATCTGAGGTTACCGCAGTACTCTGCTATAACCAAGACTGCAGACAGGATAAGGACAGTCATATTTGCTAGTACCGGAGAAAAGGAGGAAATACCTGCTAACCGTCATTTGATAATAGAATACAGTAGCACCGGAAGGTGGGAGCCCAAAAAAATCCTTAAAGTCCTTTACCAAAAATACAGTATCACCTCGGTAATGCTTGAGTCAGGCCCTACTGTTCTTACTTCATTTCTGACTACAGGCCTGATAGATAAATACAAGATATTTATTGCTCCCATGATAATCGGCGGAAATAGTATCTATGGTATGTTTGGGGATATTGGAGCTAAGACTATAAAAGAAGGTTTGGGTCTTAGATTTGATTCTTTTGAAGTATCCGGGGAAGACATCCTCATCACAGCATACCCGTCAGGTGGGAAAGATTAGAATGTTTACAGGAATAATAAAAGAGACAGGGACTCTAATTAAGATCACAGATATGGGGCAGGACAGGGAGTTCACCGTCAGAGCCAGAAAGCTTTTTGATTCCATAAAAATGGGAGATTCAATATCGGTCAATGGAGTCTGTTTTACAGTAAAGGGTTTTGATTCCGGTAGTTTTTATTTTGATGTGTCCGCAAGCACTCTTAAATACTCTGACATGGGAAGCCTGAAGGAGGGAGATCGGATAAACCTTGAAGATTCTCTCTCACAGCACGATAAGATAGGAGGTCATTTTGTCAGCGGACATGTGGATGCTGTCTCATCTATAATCGATATAGTTGGAAAGGGACGCTCTTATGAAATCACGTTCTCCCTAGACAGCAGCACAGCACCATTTATTGCTCCCAGAGGTTCTATAACCGTAGACGGTATAAGTCTTACTGTGATAGAGGTCTCAGACAACAGCTTTAAGACAGTAATAATCCCGTATACTTATAAGAATACCACCCTGGGTACCAAAGGTGTGGGAGAAAGAGTAAATATAGAGGTAGACATGCTGGCTAGGTACGTGGTCAACTATCTTTCCTATAAAGAAGAGGGAGAAGATGGCCAATCAGTAAAAGACAGGATATTAAAGGAGAAATTAGAAAATAATGGTTTCATCCGGTAAAAAGAGCTCTGCTTTTTCTACAATAGAAAAAGCTATGAAAGATATAAAGAAGGGCAATATTATAATCATTGTAGATGACAAAGCCCGAAATAATGAAGGCGTCTTCTTCCAAGCAGCAAGCAAAGTGACCGCTGCTTCCGTGAACTTTTTTACAACACATGCCAGGGGGATGATGTTCCTTCCCTGTGCCCGGAAAAGACTCACCCAGCTGAAGATCCCAATGATGAGTAGTGAAAGCAACAATATCATGTCTAATGTAGGTGCACTGTCCGTTTCCATAGATGCCCTCTCTATAAGCGGTACCGGCATATCTGCCAGGGACAGGGCAAAAACGGTAAAGACGTTTATTGACCCGAAGACAAGACCGGAAGATATCGTTATCCCGGGACACATCTTCCCCTTAAGAGCACTTGGAGGAGGCGTACTGGAACGTGTCGGGCATACTGAAGCTGCCGTGGACCTAGCCAATATATGTAGTCTCTACCCAGCTGGCATAATAAGTGAAGTGATAAAGGATGACGGCGAAGTAGCTCTTCTTCCTGACTTAATTGATATTTCAAAAAGATCAGGACTAAAAATAGTCACTATTGAAGAGCTAATAAGGTATAGGAAGAAGAAGGAGAAACTCATAGAAAAAGTGGCAAAGATAACACTCCCCACAAAGTGGGGAAAATTCAAGGCAGCCACTTATAGGTCAATCACAAATCCTGAAACCTATATAGCATTTATAAAAGGAGATGTAAAAAATAAACAAAATGTCCTAGTAAGGGTCCATTCTCAATGCCTGACTGGGGACACATTCGGTTCCATGAGATGCGATTGCGGTAGCCAGCTAGACAGTGCGTTCTCCATGATAAAAAAAGAAGGCAGGGGTGTCCTGCTTTACACGGCCCAGGAAGGCAGAGGCATAGGTTTGTGTAATAAGATGAAAGCGTACGAGCTCCAAGAAAAAGGTTTGGATACTGTGGAAGCCAATCTTCACCTAGGTTTTGAAGCTGACCTAAGAGATTATGGTATAGGTGCCCAAATCCTATCAGACCTCGGTCTCTCCACCATCAAACTTATGACTAACAACCCAAAAAAGATAGTGGGACTGGAAGGTTACGGCCTGAAGATCACCGAGCGGATTCCAATAAAGATAATACCCAACAAGGCTAATAAAAGGTACTTAAAGACCAAGAAAGAAAAACTGGACCACATGCTTGATTAGATTATTGATTATATTAATTTATTGAAAGGAAAAAATGATGAAGAATTATGAAGGAAATCTGGATGCGTCAAAACTGAAGGTAGGCATAGTCACCAGCAGGTTTAATGATTTCATAACATCCAAACTTCTGGATGGAGCAATGGACTGCCTTAAAAGACATGGATGCTTAGAAAATAATGTGGAAGTTGCTTGGGTGCCAGGAGCATTTGAGATTCCCTCAGCCTTAAAGGTTATGGCAGAGACCAAAAAATATGAGGCAATAATCTGCCTTGGTACTGTAATAAAAGATGAAACATCACATAATCAGTATATATCAAATGAAACTATCAAAGGCGCTGCCAAAATAAGTCTTGACCTTAATATACCTGTATCTTTAGGTGTCATAACTCCTGATACCCTAGAGCAGGCCATAGACAGAGCCGGAGCCAGGAAGGGCAATAAAGGTTGGGAAGCTGCACTGAGCGCTATTGAGATGGCCAATCTTTTTAATGAAATAAATAAATAAAGATACGCTTTGCAAGATATTATTGTTATATATCATTTTTTATTTTATATTCTAGGGATTTCTGAAAATGGTTACAGGCCTAATAGTTCATATCAAGACCATTAAGGAGACCGGACAAATATCTGGGTCATGTTTAATAGTCTTTTTCAGTATTGGTCCAAGCTTCTAGACCGAAGGAAAATCTTTTTAAATACTGCAAATACTTTTTGGAAAAAATGAAATAATGTACCAAATAATTTTACAGAAATCACCTAGCGATATTCCCATAGATCAGATAGACTATAAAAATTACCACAAAATAAATTACGATAGTTACAATCAAAATCAACCAATTTACTTCGTTAAATAAATACATCGATAGTACTGCCACCGGTACTAAAAATATTGTTGAAACAATGCTTAAGATCAGTGGATTTTTTATTTTATTATTTATAGCCATTTCCTTCCTCCTTCTTTTAAGGTTTCTGGGACTTGTCTTACAAAAAATGCATCTCTCATAACATTAAAACAGTTAAAAGCTTCTGCTCAAAAATATATTTTCTCCTTTATAGATTCTGCCTGGGGACAATACTTTGCAGAATATACCTTTTGTTGGCATTATACAATAACCCAACTGATAAAATATATTGCAATGAGTATGACATTTTTTTCCTATTTGAGTCACCATTAATTTCACTTTTTCTTTACCCTCAGTATAAAAAACATCACCTTTTTTGATCTTTTGAAAATCAATCCCGCTGATTGTTAAATTTTCAGCAAAATCTCCAGGCTTTGCATCTACACCTTTTGTATTTATTATCTTTATACTGTCATAAGAAAGAAGGCTTACCTGCCTATGCCAGTCACCACTGTGCCCATCTCCTTCAATACCATTCTTATTTACAAAAGCATTTTTAACATTTGTCTTTTTTTGACCTTTGGTTTTGCAAATATTGATCGATATTATTATCCCGTCGTCTTTCATGTAGACTACCCTGCTTTTAATTAATTAATAGAGTTAGTAAAAAAATTTGATATAAATATTTTAAACTTTTTTTTGATACTTATCCTCCAATCTTGCTCATAGAATAAGAGGCCACGGCAGGACTTTTACCTTTTAGACCCTCTTTATGCCTGTTTAAGGGTTTTACTTTTATATAATCCAGCACAATCATTGATATTTCTTCATCAGTACAGCCATCCCTTATCTTTTCCTTTATATTCCATTCTGATGCAGAGAATAAACATAATTTTATGCCTCCCTGTGGAGTTATCCTAACTCTGTTGCATTGTGTGCAACAAGATACATTATTGGGTATAAAACCGATTTTGCCCTTACCTTCTTTGATCCTATAGTAGACTGCAGGCCCATGCCCATTTGTTTCTTCCTTTTCGATGGAATAGCCACGCATATTTATAATATTTAAGATCTCGCCTATATTTAACATCAACTTGCTCTTTAAATAACGATTTTTATTGCATTCAATATTTGTTATTCCCGTGACAGGCATTAACTCTATAAACCGGACCACTATAGATCTTTGTATTACAAAATCAATAAACTCGATGATATCTCCTCTATCAAGCAAATCTGTAATAACAACATTGATCTTTATTTGATTAAATCTGTACTTAATGGCTTCCTTTATTCCTGAAATGACTTTTTCAATCTTTCCTCCTCTAGTAATCTTACTAAATTTATCTGGATCAAGGCTGTCCAGACTTATATTAATATTATCAATACCTGCATCATAAAGTTGACGGACATATTTCTTTAGTAAAATGCCATTAGTTGTAAGAGAGACATTTTCAATATTTTTAATATTTCTAATGCTGCCAATCAGGGATACCAGATCATTTCTCAAAAGGGGTTCTCCACCTGTTATTCTTACTTTCTTAATACCTATGCCACTAAATATATTAACTATCCTACAGATTTCCCCATATGTCAGTAAATTTCTTCTGTCTAACAGGTCCACCTCTTTTTTAGGCATACAATAACTGCACCGTAAATTACACCTATCTGTTACAGAAAGTCTTAAATAATCTATTTTTCTATTATATGCATCTCTCAGGTCATTCAGCACTTTTTACCCCTAAAACCTTTATTTAATA
>Ga0187827_10004751_pt1 | contig 16447 bp, 15 predicted proteins | sample ETNtaG_39_FD_167969 | JGI IMG/M metagenome (GOLD analysis project Ga0187827, IMG submission 167969) | Marine microbial and viral communities from oxygen minimum zone, Eastern Pacific Ocean - ETNP2014_SV_150_PacBio MetaG (Illumina Assembly) | ecosystem: Environmental > Aquatic > Marine > Hypoxic...
GCTTCTAAAAACATTGTTTAGCATTTCTTTCAATTAAATTCTATTGCTAAATATATCTCTCTAATTTTACTTTTTTATTCGGAGCAATAAGATATTCCTAGATGATTTATTCATCGATAAAGGTATTAATAAATATATTAGTGAAGATATTAGTGAAGATATTGGTGGATATATCAGTGAATTTATCGATAGATTTATATACTAGTTAATCAAAGTATACTTTTATGGCATTTGGAAGATGCATTTTATACAAAGAAATCCTGGATCTGGTAAACCCAAATGCAGAAATATGCCAATAACAAGAAGTAAATAAAATGCCATTATTAAAAAAATTATTCGGATTCAGAAAAAACAAAGAGTTGGATAAAAGGATTATTCAAAAAAACCCTTATAGGAATAATACAGATTTGAATAAAAGGCAGAGGATCTTGCCCAAAAGGATTACAATAAACCACTTAACAAAAACATAAGCTTTAAATAAGAATAATTAAATATATTTTAAAATGGTATTCCTACTAGAGAGTATATTAAATGACATTACTGTAAAATTTACTGGATATATTCCAAAACTTATAAGCATAGCTGTCACATTAGTTATTGGCTATATAATAATTAAAGTCCTGGTAAGGATTATTGAGAAATTCTTTGGAAGGATTAATTTTGACAGGAGCGCTGAAACATTTGTTGAAAATCTAGTTAAGGTTATCTTATGGATTATACTTATAATCATAATATTATCAAACCTTGGAGTAAATGTATCAGGTTTAATTGCAGGGCTTGGTATAATGGGGTTTATTGTAGGCTTTGCGTTAAAAGATACTTTAGGAAATTTAGCATCAGGAGTTTTCATCCTGTTCCATAAGCCATTTAAGGTCGGGGACTGGGTCAAAATAGGGGATGTTGTTGGAGGAGTTGAAAGAGTCGGCATATCAGCATGTACCCTCAAAAGCCCGGACAATGTAAAAATAACAATACCCAACAGCAAGATATGGGGAGACGTTATTCAAAACTTCCATGGGAATCCGACAAGAAAACTGTTTAATCTTGAAGTAGGCATAAGTTATGATTCAAATATTGACAAAGCAATCAGAATAATAAATGACATTCTGAAAAAAGACAAAAGGGTTTTAAAAGACCCTGCACCGCAAATAGTTGTCAGAAGCTTAGGAGACAATTCTGTAAACATTGCAGTAAGGCCAACAATGAAAAAAGAAGACTATTGGGATGTTTATTTTGACACAATCAAGAAAGTAAAAGAAGAGTTTGATAAAAACAAAATAACAATACCATTCCCCCAAAGGGATTTATGGGTTAAGGAGATGCCGAAGGGTAGGAAAAGATAAAATTATAAAAGAAATTTAATATTATTTTTGCTTATTGAATTTAATGTTAATTTGCTAGCTTTTTATACAGCGACATTAAATCGCTAATTTTACCTTTAATAAGATTATCCTTAGGTTTTTCTTGAAGAACAGTATAAAGTTCTTGAGCTTTTGTTTTTAATGCATCTTTATACCCTTGTATTAATTCTTGCTCTTCTCTTTTAACATAATCTATTAGTTGACTAAATAAATTAACAGTTACTTGAGAGCTTAATTGATGCCTATTATTATAGATAGAATCAACTGCTTTTTCTGGATCTTTAATAGTCTTTTTTAATATTCCTGAATATACTCTAATCTGTCTTTTTCCTTCCCCATTATAGTCATTCGGGTTTAATGTGGATAAAGCATTTTCCAAGGTTGTATCATTCATATATGTATTATATAAATTGAATGTTTCCAGATTTTTTTTGCCAATCTCCCTTAGAACTTCGTGGTTTTTAGAAAATGATTCCATGCCCTTGATTATGTATTCGATTTTTTCATTTAAATGTGATTTATCCAAAATTTTATTTGATGCAAAATCTTCTATTAAAATACTTCCCATGTTGGAAAGCATATTAAACCCTTGGATTGCTACCCATTTATTCTTAACATCCTTTGCAAATGAAATATAATCTTTAACTTTGGCCACTATTTTTTCTTCATCATTATCATCCAATTCTCTAATGAAATGTGCCCTTAAATTACCTTCAATAACTTCCTCTATGCTTCTTTGAGAAAGTTTAGTATATTTTCCCCTGTGTTTAGCAACCTCAATATTATTTGAGGCGTAAGGGTCATTTTGAAAATCCTGATTTGCATGAAATCCTATTTCTTTTATTAAAAATGATTCAGATGGACTATCTGAATGCTCAATTATTCTCCACTTTACACCTTGCCTGGTTTCAACTCGTTCATTTTTTTTCCTGAATGCAGTTGCTTCAAATTCAAAGCCGTTTGAACTTATATATAAATGATTATTGCCAATTTCCTGATTTGATTCTCTTCCATAATTTTGTGCAACACCCACTATAAGGTCGCAAAGCATATTACAATCTAAATGTATGTGGTTTCTACGATGCAGGCTTGGGCTGAATGCTGATTCTACACTCTCTTCTTCCTTATAAACTACATTTGCAATTCTTAATGCTTTAGAAACTGCCTTATAAAAATTGTTATCAGAAGTGTCTATATTAGCTTCATGAATAGAACGATAATTCCCTTCTTCTTTCATAATTTTTCCGGTCAGATTTGATATGTTTCCTACAAAATTAATTATTTTATCCCTTTGTTTTATTTTCCTCCCCTTTAGCCTTTCTTCGGTCAATAATCTATATTCAAAAGGAGATTGCCTGATTTTTTCATCAATAGAAAAAACTTTTCCTGGATTTGCAAACATATTAATATCATAATATTTTTCAACAAAAATATGCAGCCCATCTCTCTTATATTCTGATGACCCCATATCTCTAAGTTCAGGATGTTTAAATATCTCATCAATTGTTCCTCCACGGCTTAAATCTAAATTTCCACCAGAATTTGCAGCCTGATTATTACCATCATTAAAATAGTCAGCAACTTTATTTTTTAGTTTGGATGTGTCCTCGCTTACCTTATCCTTGATGTCAACAGTTTTCTCAATAGCATTTTCCAGTTTTTGTTTTGCAAAATGCTTTATTTCAGGTCCATATACTGCAGATAAAGATATTGCAGCACCTGCAAATAAACCAAATCCAAATTCAGGCCAACCAAATCTTGGAGTATCGTTTTTTTCTTCGCTCATTTTAGATTAATAGATATGTTTAGATTAACTAGTATTTAAATCTTTCTATTTTTAACTATTATTCAGTAGTTAATTTAAGACTTCAGATTCCAAAATATATTATCAGATTTTGTATAGAATGCTTATAAATAACAAATTTAGAAATTTTATATAAAAGTAAGAGATCTTACCTCGAAGCGTCTGCCTGCCTTTCCACTTCCAGCTTCTTTGATATGGCATGCGAACCGCTGCTAAGCCTGTAAGCATTTAATATCTCTTCAGCAAGGTAGTCATCTACGGGCTTTTTTGAATTAAATGACTTATGATATGCACCTTGAGCCATATGCCTGAGTACAACATCAACTCGCCTTTGCGGTGCGCACTCAACTGCTTTCGGGTACCTTGCTCCGCCGTATTCTATTGTTATTATCTCCTCTCTTGGAGCTGCGTTTTCAAGCGCTTTTACAAAAACCTTCAAAGGGTTTTCCTTTGTCTGCTTCTCTATTATGGTAAAAACATTCTCCATTATTGATAAGCTCTTGTTTGCCTTACCTGTAGTTCTGCCGCTTGACTTAAAATGCTTCTTGCTCTTATGGCCGGGAATCATTATTTTATTTATCAATCTTTCAACAATGAATATCCTGCTCTTATGGAACCTGTTCTTTGCGTATCTTGCCCCTGTTTTCGGCACAACTCTCGGCTCTAAAGTTATGTAGGGCTTTAATCCTGCATCATCTACAGCAATCCCTTCCATGCTCCATCTGTCAAAAACTTTAATCATTTTTATTTCCTTGCCTTCTCTATTTTTCCTCTTAATAATGCATTCAGGCTTTGGTCATTAACTTTTATAACCTGCCATCTTACTCCGGGAATATCACCTTTGCTTTTTCCCATAGAACCGCCTATGCATTCAACCAAAACCTCATCGTGCTCATCAATAAGCTTTGTAGCCCCGTCTCCCGGGCAAAAAGAAGTTATTTGCTTGCCGTTCTTGACTAACTGGATTCTTACGCATTTCCTCATCGCAGAGTTTGGCTGCTTAGCCTCTAATTGCACTTTTTCCAAAACTATGCCTTTTGCCTGGGAAGCTCCTTCTAATGGGTCGGATTTAGCCTTTAACCTCTTTATTCTCTTTACAAACCATTTATCCTTCCACCTATACTTATCCCTTCTGCCCTTAAGCTTCTTCCCGGCATTCATTCCACGGCTTTTCTTTGTCATTTTTAGTATTTTTACGTATAATTTTAATTACAGCTAGGGTATAAAAGAGTGTTTTTTAAATATTTCTATTTAATCAACCTTAACTTCCTTCACATCAAAATACCTCTTCACAATATCATTAATCCACTTTATATTGTGCCTGTCCCTTCCTATTATCATACCTTTTGTTTTTGTGTCAGGACCATATATGATAACAACACCATCCTCTTCCTTGACGTCCTGCGCCTTAAAAGGATAAGTTAAATTCGCGACAAACTGTGAAATATTGCTGTTAAACTCAATAAGCCTTATCTTCTTCTTCAAAACAGACTCAATCTTTTTGATATTAATGCCTTTTTTTCCAATGGCTTTGCCCATCTCGTTTTCCTGCACAATAAAAGTGACATTATCATCCGCAATGCAGTCCTTTAACTTTGCCCCTGTCAAAGACTCAAACAAAGAGATATACTTCATTACATCGATATTATACTTGATTCTTGCCACTTACTTAACACCTTTTAATATAGACAGCACAGAAATAGAATAGGGCTTTTTGCATATAACTCCCAGTTCCTCATTGGGATAGCTTACTTTTACTGTTTCAGTCTTGCTGGTTCCGGAATAATGATTTACATCATCAACCACATTCTCAGGACAGTTGGAGCTCAAGATTACCTTCTCCACCCTGCCCAGCTTAAGGTTCTTAATAGTCCTCTCTGTACCAATAACAAGAGATTTTGACTTTATGAGCTTCCTTATTTCAGTGGATGTGATTTTTTTTGTCTTGGCCATTTTATTTCTTCTTAGTAACCAGCTTAGGAACTCCTGTTCCGATAGGCACGGGCTGGTTAAGCATTACATTCTCAATAACAGAGTTAAGAGTGTCGTTTTCACCAACCAAAGCGGCATTGATTATGTGCTTTATTGGAGTCTCAAAGCTTGCCCTTGCCAAAACAGAGGATTTCTCGCTTACAACACCATACCTTGTAATCCCCTTAATCATGCCCAGAACGCACATTGTATCAGCAACAAGCATTATGTGCCTGACATCAACATTAAGGCCCTGGTTCTCTATTACATTAAAAACTTCATCTATGATTGCCTGCCTGGCTGCTTCTACCCCTAATACTTCCTGGATTTCAAAAATATTGTTGGTTGTTGTCCTGTGGCTGTCAACACCGTCAATCTGCAGGACTTCTGAAAGATTTGAGCCGGAAGTCATGATTATAAACTCATCATTCCTCTTTACCGGAAGGACTTGTGAAATGCCCTTAACACCCATGATATGAATATTCTTAATTTTCTCTTTTGCTTTGTAAACTTCATTAAGCGCCTCTTCCTTTGCGCGGCTTTTCAGTATAATTAATTCTTTATTGTCTTTAATGGTAAATCCCTTCAATTGCTTGGAAATGCTGTTAACAACATTAGTATTTGTCAGGTTAAGGCTTTTCATTTTTTCCTTATCCAGCTTTACCTCAATCTCTGAATCAACAAGGCTTATTGAGAATTCTGTGGTTATTTCGCTTAATTTTGTTTCCTTGATTGAAAGCGCAAATTCCTTTATGTCCTTGCCTTTTGAATAAGGGGCCTTAAGGCGGATTTCCATTATCGGTGTTTTGATTTGTTTTCTGCCGTCAAGAATTTCAATTATCCTTGGCAGTCCAAGTGTAACGTTCATTTCTGCAACGCCTGCAAAATGGAATGTGTTCAGGGTCATCTGCGTTCCCGGCTCGCCAATAGACTCTGCTGCTATTATCCCGACTGACTCTCCGGCATCCACTTTTACATTCTCATATTCCTCCAAAGCCTTATACATTATTTTTTTTAGCTTTGCCTGGTTTATGCCTTTAGGTAGATTAGCCTGTATGTCATCAATTACCTTTCTGGGAAGCTTATCCTCATACTCGCTTATCAGTTTATCCATCTTAATCACTTAATTCTTATTTTATTTTTTAATTATTATTTATTTTTAATATTATTTTATTTTTATTAAATTTTATTTATTGTTTTTTTATTTTTTAATGTTAATTTTTTATTTTGATTTGATTTTTATTTATTATTGAATTTTGTTAATTGTATTTTTTATGCTATCGATTTTATTATCCTTTTCACATTAATTATGCCTTTCTCGGACTTGGAAACGTCCATTCCGTCCTCACCGTATTCAAACTGTATTATCCTTCCGGAAGAATCCCTGACTGTTTCATCATACTCAACTTTTAAGTCCTGCATTGCGTTTGCAAGCCTTCTGTACAGATACCCAGACTTAGGAGTTCTTAATGCAGTGTCCATTAAGCTATCTCTTCCTGTCATAGCGCCAAAGAAAAATTCAGTAGGAGTTAATCCTGTCTTGAATCCATTGCTTATGAATCCTCCTGCTCCCGGAGTCAATTCATCTTTCTTGAAGTTTGACAATGTCCTTGCTTCAAAGCCCTTTTTTATTCTTTTCCCCCTCATAGCCTGCTGGCCAACGCAGGCTGCCATTTGCGCAAGATTAAGTAAATTGCCACGAGCTCCTGATTGCGCCATAATCATTGTATGGGAATTCTTATCTGCAAAATCTGCCACTATATTTCCTGTTTCATTTCTTGCCTTGTTCAGTGTTTCTAAAATTTTCAATTCAAGGGTTTCCGATAAAGTATGTCCTGGAAGATGATCAAGCTTTTTATCATAATACATTCCGATTAGATTATCAACTTCTTTTGCAGCATTGCTAAGTGTTTCCTGTATTTTCATCCTGGCATTTTCAGGAAGGTCTGTATCTGATACAGCACATGTAAATCCATTCCTCAATAAAACTTCAACGCCTAACCTAAATATCTTGCCCAATAAATTTATAGTAAATTCCTTCCCATATTTCTGGTGTATGTTCCTCAATAAAAGCCCTGAGCCTTCCCCCAAATTACTTCTGTCCATATAGCCTTCCACAAGCTTTCCGTTTTTTATTGTAACTTCTTCCTCTTCCCTTGTTTTTCCGGTAAAGTTGAAATCCTCAGGAATTAAGGTGGAAAACAATTCTTTTCCATCAATTTTTTCCTTTCTTGGCAATTTTGAAAAGTCATCTATTCCTATAGCTGCTAAAAGGTCTATAGCCTTATCCCTGTCTAATATCATATTTTTTGTCAGCAGATAGTTCCCGGAAATAGCGTCCTGCACACATCCAATTATGCTTAATCCATATCTTAAAGAAATCAATTGTGTCTGTACTTCCATTAAAATTTCTGCTTCTGCCCTTGCTTCCTCAGTCTGTGGAATATGCAGATTCATTTCATCGCCGTCAAAATCCGCATTGTAGGGATGGCAGACTGCAGGATTAAGCCTCAATGTTTTGCCGGGCAAAACCCTAACGCGATGGCACATCATGGACATCCTATGCAGGCTTGGCTGCCTGTTAAACACTGCTAAGTCTCCATCCATAAGATGCCTCTCAACTGTATAGCCTGGCTGTATCTCCTCTAATGACGCTTCTTTTGTTTCCTCAGTGATCTTTTTCTTTTTTCCATCCGGTCTTGTTATATAATTTGCCCCTGGATATTTTTTAGGGCCCTTTTCTACAAACTTCTTCAGATACTCCATATTCCATTCAGTTATTCTTTCAGGAACTGTCAGCTTCATTGCTATCAAATCAGGAACACCCACTTCATTAAGCTCCAGCATAGGGTCCGGGCTTATCACAGTTCTTGCACAGAAATTTGTCCTTTTACCAGCTAAATTATGCCTTATCCTTCCCTCTTTGCTTTTTATCCTCTCTGTTAATGTTTTTAGCGGCTGTCCTGACCTATGCCTTGCAGGCGGTAGTTGCGCAACTTCATTATCAAAGAAAGTTGTAACGTGATATTGCAATAAATCCCATAAATCTTCCACAATTATTTCAGGAGCTCCCGCATTTATATTCTCAAATAATCTCTGGTTTATCCTGACAATATCTCCTAATTTATGTGTTAAATCGTCTTCGCTTCTTTCTCCGCTTTCAAGAGTGATGCTGGGCCTCATTGTTACAGGCGGTATAGGCAAAAACGTGAATACCATCCATTCGGGCCTTACATAATCGGCTACCAGGCCAAAAAGAAGGATATCATCATCAGAAATTTTCTCAAGCCTGGTCCTTATCTCTATCGGACTGATTCTTTTTTCATCTTCAAAGAAAGTAGTTGGCTTGTCCATAGTGATTTTTTTCTGCCTTGCCTTGCAGTGAGGGCACTTGTTTATTGTCTTTAAGCTTGCTATTATATCTTTTATTTTCTGTCTTCTTCCCTCAATGCCCTTTTCTTTTTCAACTTCATCCAGCACTTCTTTATACTTGCTGATCTTATTTTTGGGTATTAATATGCGTGAGCATTCTCTGCATGTTGACTTTAGAAAATTCAGGATTATATTGACAAATTTGATGTGTATTATAGACCTTGCCAGTTCTATGTATCCAAAATGCCCGATGCATTCTTTTAGTTTAGAGCCGCAGGTCTTGCACCTCAACCCAGGGTCAATAACACCCAGTCTTATGTCCATCAAGCCGCCGTCAACAGGATATCCTTCCTTATCATACAGTTCCGGAGTTACAATTTTCGCAGAAGCCATATCCTTGATCATCTTCGGGCTTAAGACCGAAAAGACAATGCTTTTAACTCTTTTAAAAACATGAGATTCCTCTGGCTCAATTACTTCAGTCTTATCCCTTTCTGCCTCTGCTGTCTGGCCTTCCTTGCCTGCTGTTTCCTCTGCTCCTGTATCTGCTGTTTCCACTGCTTCCTTTCCTACTGTGTCCTCTGCTTCTTTCTCTGCCATTTGCACTGCCTTTGCCTCTCCTTCTGCCACTTCTTTTTCATCAGCCGGTTCCTTAATATCAGCAGCTTCAGCAACTATTTCTTCCTTAATTTCAGCAGCCTTTTCTTCCTTAGCTTTCTTTTCTGTTTTTGATTTTTTTTCTTCAGGCATTTTCAGATATTTTATTATTATTTTTTGATTTTTATTTATTAATTATATTTTTTATTTTATTATAATATTTTTATTGATTTTAATTATTGAAAGTTTTTTATTATTGAATTTTTTATTGAAACTTAATATTTGCTTTCCAGCTGTAATTTTTGATATATTCCCAATGACTTGAACTCATCAAGTATTAATTTGAAAGCATAGCTTATCTCGACATCATTTACCTCGACATTCTCGCCGCATATAGGGCAGTAGCTTTTTCCCTTGAAATCATCCTTAATTGCAATCAGACCGCAGCTTTCGCATACTGGAACTATAGTCTTGTCAGAATCAAACCTTTCTTTCAAAAGCAGTGCAGCTCCGTGGGCAATAAAAGTATCCTTCTCCATCTCTCCAAGCCTTAAGCCGCCTTCTTTAGCCCTACCTTCTGTAGGCTGCCTTGTAAGCAATTGTATTGGACCGCGAGCCCTGGAATGCAATTTGTTAGCAACCAAATGCTTTAATTTAAGGTAATACATATTTCCAACAAATATCTTAGCCTCAAGAACCTCTCCCGTAATCCCGTTATAAAAAGTTTCAACTCCGTTTTCCCTGAATCCTAAAGTCTTTAGCTCTTCCCTTACTTTTTCTTCCGGCTCAGAGTCAAATGTTGTTCCATTGATCTGCCTTCCAGAAAGTGCTCCTACTTTTCCGGCAATTATCTCTATTAAATGGCTGATTGTCATTCTTGAAGGTATTCCATGAGGGGAAAAAATCAGATCAGGAGTTATACCTGATGCAGAAAAAGGCATGTCTGCCTGGGGAACAATCAGGCCAACAACTCCTTTCTGCCCGTGCCTGCTTGTAAATTTATCTCCAATTTCAGGAATTCTTTCATCCCTTAATCTTGCCTGGATTAGCCTGTTCCCTTCTTCATTTTCAGTCAACAAAATAAAATCAACAACCCCCTTTTCCCCGTGCTTTATGCTGACAGAGCTCTCTCTTCTTGTCCCTGCTGCTAGATTATATTCTTCCAAAGAGCTCAAAAATCTTGGCGGGCTTGTTTTTCCAATAACAACATCTCCTTCAGCAACCTGCGCTTCCGGGTAAATTATTCCGTCATCTTCCAAAAACCTGTAATCTTTTTCGCTTTTATATCCTTTGACATCCTTGTCCGGGATGCTGATCTGGTCAATCAATCCTCCAGAGTATCTTAATTCTTCTGCAATGCTTGGCCTGTAATAAGTAGATCTTCCAAATCCCCTTTCAATAGATGATTTGTTCAGTATTATTGCGTCCTCCATGTTATATCCTTTGTAGCTCATGATAGCCACAACAATATTCTGGCCGGCAGGATGCTTGCTGTAATCGCTTATATCGTGCATATTAGTCTTAACTAAAGGCACTTGAGGGTAATGTAAAAGATTGACATCCATATCCATCCTGACTGCGTAATTAGAAGCATAAAATCCTAAAGCCTGCTTTTGGTTTTTGCTGCCTGCATTCAGCCTTGTTGATTGGTTGAAGTTGCCATATGGAACAAGTGATGTAGTTAATCCAAACATTATTAATGGAGTGATTTCAAGATGAGTATGCTCCGGAGTTATATCTTTTTCAAAAAATGCCACAAGCGCATTTTCCTCTTCTCCGGCATCTAAATATTCTATAATGCCCTGCTTAACCATATCACTCCATGAAATTTCATTTTTTTCCAGCTGCTTCAGATGATTCTCAGTCAATAAAGGCTGACCCTCGCTTACAATTATTAATGGCCTTCTTGACCTTCCTTTTGATGTTTCAATATAGATTTCATCTGCCTTTTCATCATAACGAACATTAAGGTTATAAGTTAAATTGCCCATCCTCCTCTCTTCTTTGATTCTCTTAACAAAACTATTTGAATCGTCCACTGTTCCCATAAATTTGCTGTTCAGGTATAATTCTGTCATTTTACCGGCTTTAACCCAAAATTTTTCAATTGCTTAACTACTTCATCCTCATTAGACTCATTTGATATTGAACATAATAGTGATAAATTTTTCCTCAATCCAATATTAGTTCCTTCGGGAGTTTCTATAGGGCATAACCTTCCTAGATGAGTGCTGTGAAGCTCACGAGCCTCAAAATTCTCCTGGGATGCGCTTAAAGGGCTGACAACTCTCTGTAGATGAGATAACATTTCCAGATAATTTAATCTTTGGATTCTTTGGCTTATTCCCTTTCTGCCTGAAACCCAATTACCGGTTGCCATAGAAGAATAGATTCGCTGCGTAAGCAATTTGTCTCTTATTATAACCTTGATTGAAGGCAATTTACCTCTCTTCACAATACGCTGAAAATTATAAAGTAAATCTCCAATCAGAACTTTTAAGTTAAGCCTTAATAAGTCTGCCAGCAAATCTCCGGATAACTTTAGTTTCTTGTTCATGTAATGATCCTTATCATCAGTCTTAAGCTCTCCTTTCGATACCTTCAAAAACCGCTTGATCATCTTGCATAAGTTATAGGCCTTAAAAACCCTGTCTTCCTTTGTTATGCCTATATGAGGCATTAAGTATTTATCAAGTATTTCCTTCATCCTCTCCATCCTTACTTCTTTAGACTGGGTAACTCCTATCTTCTTGGCAATGTAATCCAAAGCCTCTTCTTCAGTTTTGATGCTTGCAAATTCAACCATGTTCAGGATGATTTCATCGTACTGCTCATCTTTTGAAATGAATCTTTCGATTTCATCATCCTTAAGTATTCCTAATGCTTTTATTACAACAATTATCGGAATTCTTTTTACTCTAGTGAATGTCAGATAAAAAAGCCCGTCTTTAAGCTTCTCCATGGTGTGGGGTATTTTAAATGAGCCATGCTCAGAAAATAATTTTCCGATATAGCCTGATGTTCCATGCTCAATAAGGAATTTGTTTGAAGCTAAATCTTCAATTTTTATAAGGACTTTCTCTGTTCCATTGATTATAAAATAGCCTCCGGGCTCATCCGGATCTTCGCCTTTTTCTATAAGCTCCTGCCTGCTCATCTTGTTTAAGTGGCAGAATTTGCTTTTCAGCATAACCGGTATATTGCCTATTTGAGTTACAAAGCTTTCTCGTTGAACACCATTAATATGAGAGCTAACCTCGATATAAGTCGGCGCAGAATAAGTTAATTTTCTTAATCTTGCTTCAAGTGGAAATATACTCCTTGTGCTTCCATCGGCTTCTGTAATCTCAGGCTTTACACTCCATATCTTGTCAAACTTTATCTTATAATCCTCTATGTTATGAGGTATTATTGTTGGCACAATTTCCTTGTTTTCCTCTATGATCTTATTCAGTTCTTTCTCCATAAAGTTGTTAAAGGACTCTATATCTGAATCTACAAAACTCTGCTCGTCAAAATATTTCTTGATTAAAATCTTTCCGTATTTATACATCAACTACCACCCTGTAAAAGACTGCTTCACTGGAAGTTTGGCTCTGCCTTGTAATTTTTATTATGTCTCCTGGCTTTGCGCCTAGAGAAATTATCCCTGGATCTGTCTTTAGTATCCTTGGAAGCCCATTTATAGAAATATTATACTTCTCAAGCAGCTTCTCTTTATGCTTATCTCCTAGTTTGGTATGTTTGGGTATTAGGATATGCTTATCAACCTTAAATTTTTTTTTCATGCTTTAATACAAACCTCATTGACGTGTCAAAAACTTGTTTTCGACGCTCGAAATCCATCAATTACAATTGGTGGATTTCCGTTGTGTGAAAATAATGGGCCGGACGAGACTTTCGAAAATCCAATTTACGGTTAAATTCGAACTCGCGACCACCTGATTTCTTGCAATGCTTTCGCAATCATAAAAGTCAGGTGCTCTTTCCCGCTTCATGTTAAATTAACGTGAAGTACCAGGCTGAGCTACCGGCCCAAAGCGCCTTTGCAATTAAGCTAGGGCAACGCCCTGGCCGGGACTTTCATTCTGAAAAATCATTTAGCCACTCTCACCTTAACAATGTGAAATTTGATGCTGACTTTTCAGCCATTTGAACCCGGGTCGAAGCCTTTCCGTACAATTGCCTGTTCGACAGGGCTTCATGATAGTTCCTGCAGCTTATTAAGCTCATTTAAGCTGTGCCAGACTACACTACCAGGGCATTTTTGTTTATGCGCCATAATATTGTCTTTCTTAGCTAAATCAAGTCTAAATTATAGCCTTTTAACTAAAGAAAGATTATTTCGCATTTTATTCAGAATTATTTCATCATTTATAAAGTTTACTGAATTTCATAGTGATTTTATACTAATATTTCTGTTTAAAACTGCTTTACAAGAATTCAATTATCTTTATGGTTAAGCTTATATTTATAATTTTCGATTAGAGATTCATAATCATTATAAATGAGCATAAATCAGAAATATCATAAAAATAAAGGTGATTAATATGGTAGAGCGTCCAAGCTGGGTTAAAGACAAGAAATTAGACCCAAAATTTGAAACTATACAGTGCAAAAGGTTTGATGACTATAAGGATTTTAAGACAGATGATGGCTGCTATGTCCTGATAAAAGTTATGTTCGATACTTATGAAATAAGTGTTGCTGTCTGCAATTACGATCATACAATATTAAAGGAATTCAGGGGCAAAAGAACACAAGACATTTATTATGCAATATTCGATTATGAAAAAAAGCACAAGCTTAACTGGTTCAAAAGAAAAGACCATATTGCATATTTAGGCAAAGAATTAAAGAAAGCAGAGATAGCATTGGCAATGGGAAACAGTTCTTATTATCAGGAGTAAAAAATACAATTAATAAAAATTAACGTATAAATAAATTATTTTCTTTAGCTATCATTATCTCAAAAACATCAAGGATTCTTATTGCGTGAACAAACGCCTTGTAAGTGTTGTTTCCTGCTAAAAAGCTATGCATTAATCTAAGCTGCAAATCTGCAATGCCGTACCCAAGGGGCAATTCATCTGAAAATTCGGGGTTAAGATGGCTTAATACATTTGGAATATTTTCTTGTTTAGTTGAAACCAAAGCAGGATAAAAATCATTTGGGTGGAATAAGCTCATACAATGCAATACTTCATGAACAATAATTCCTGCATTCTGCCTTAAGATGTTTTCTTTATTTAGCATTACACCATCATTTTCATAATAGTATTTTTTGTCTTTTCTTGATGTATCTTCTCTAAACTCTTCCCACCCGCCATTAACTAATGCTATACCTTTTTGAGTAACGGCATATCCTTTGGAAATCTTTAACCTGTTAGCAGTAATACTTCCTTCAAATTTATTTTGTTGCGAAAATAATTCAAAGTACCTGTTTACAATCTCATCTCCCGAATCCAAAACTTCTACACCTAACTCATTATGCGAATTATAATCTTTTCTGGTGTCCGAATATATTATATTGCAATTTATCTTATTTTGAGCAAAAAAGGATTTTACATATCCAAAAAGCTCATTTCTGTAGTCATGATAATCCCATAATGTCTGAGACGGCTGGATGTATACATGCAGTGTCAAATCCCTTTCTTTAATCTCAGTATCCAATAAATCTTCAAGCTTATAAGATGGCTTTTGAGCCTGCTGAGAAGCAATAATATTAGCCTGCTTTCTAAAATTAGCTTCAGTTTCACTTTCAATTAATTGCTCTCTTAACGAGCATCCAGAAAGAGCAATGATTAAAGGAAGAATATACTTTTTCATGGCAGGGGTATTCTTTTGAAATATATAAATTTAAGCAAAAACTAGTTATTCCTTTTCAAAAAAACCTGTTCATCTGATTTTGCCCTAGCTCCATAATGCCTTATTGGTGTTTTACACAACCGATAGAAGAAATACCTGCCAATATTTAAATATTTTAGCGAGAGTATAGCTTAAAAATGAATCCCACAGCTTTAATATCTTTAGAATAAGTGATTAATATTTAAATTAGTATCTATATTAATGTTTCTTTTCTTTAAGTTTCATGAACGCATCTTGTAGAATATCATCAAGGTCTGCTCCTTTAAGGTTTGCTCCTCTAAGATCTGCTCCTTCAAGGTTTGCTCCTTTAAGGTATGCTCCTTCAAGGTTTGCTCTATAAAGGTCTGCTCCTTTAAGGTTTGCTCTATAAAGGTCTGCTCCTTTAAGGTCTGCTCCTTTAAGGTCTGCTATTTTAAGGTTTGCTCTATAAAGGTATGCTTTTTCAAGGTTTGCTCTATAAAGGTCTGCTCCACTAAGTTTTGCTTCTTTAAGGTTTGCTCCTTTAAGGTATGCCCCTTTAAGGTCTGCTCCATAAAGGTTTGCTCCTCTAAGGTCTGCTCCTTGAAGATTTGCTCTATAAAGGTTTGCTCCTCTAAGGTCTGCTCCTTTAAGGTCTGCTCCATAAAGGTATGCTTTTTCAAGGTTTGCTCTATAAAGGTTTGCTCCAGGTTTTATTTCATATTCCATTTTAATTTATTAATGCTTCTTTTCTTTAAATTTTGATACTCTCTTTTTTTTAATGTAATTATCCAAAATACTTCCTTTAGAGTATTGGGTTTCCTTACTATACATAATATCTTCAAGGTTTGCTCCTTTAAGGTATGCCCCTTTAAGGTTTGCTCCTTCAAGGTCTGCTCCCTTAAGGTATGCCCCTTTAAGGTTTGCTCCTTTAAGGTATGCTCCTTCAAGGTTTGCTCCATAAAGGTATGCTTTTTCAAGGTATGCTTTTTCAAGGTTTGCTCCTTTAAGGTCTGCTAAATAAAAGTCTGCTAAATAAAGTTTTGCTCCTTTAAGGTTTGCTTTACTAAGGTTTGCTCCTCTAAGGTATGCTCCTTCAAGGTTTGCTCCTTCAAGGTCTGCTAAATAAAGTTTTGCTCCTTCAAGGTTTGCTTTACTAAGGTCTGCTCCTCTAAGGTCTGCTCCAGGTTTTATTTCATATTCCATTTTAATACTACTTAGAATCAATAGAATAATAAGTTTATTAATGTTTCTTAGAATATGCATCCATTTTCTCAAGTGTTGATTTTCTGGATTTTCGGATATGGCCGATATTTAATTTCGCAGACAGTTTTGTGACAATAGGTGTTATTGGGCTGATTGTTTATTTTTGGAAAGAATGATAACGATAGCTTATTTTCTTAATTCCTATTTATTAAAAAATTAAGGTAAGGTTTAATTCTAAAAACATTGTTTAGCATTTCTTTCAATTAAATTCTATTGCTAAATATATCTCTAATTTTACTTTTTATTCCGA
>Ga0187827_10004752_pt1 | contig 16447 bp, 12 predicted proteins | sample ETNtaG_39_FD_167969 | JGI IMG/M metagenome (GOLD analysis project Ga0187827, IMG submission 167969) | Marine microbial and viral communities from oxygen minimum zone, Eastern Pacific Ocean - ETNP2014_SV_150_PacBio MetaG (Illumina Assembly) | ecosystem: Environmental > Aquatic > Marine > Hypoxic...
TCAGTGGCAAACTGCTTGTAGCCATATTGCAGCAAATTCAGGATGTAGTACTACTTCCAATTTATATACTTTTTTAGTAAAAGTGTATGACGATTTTTGTCCTGCTCCAGCAATTTCTATAGCAACTATTTCAATTGAAGTATTAGCTGCTCCAACAGATATGCCTCCCGATATTAGATGTGTTTCTGTGGATGCAAGTGGAAATGTTTTAATAAGTTGGGAGCATTTAGTAACTTCTCAAAGTTCTACTATTTATAATGTGTATTCTGCCACTAATATAAATGGACCTTATTCGCTTTTAGATACAGTAGGATATCCCATAAATACATATACACATACTGGAGCAGGAGCTGATAATGCTTCCATTTTTTATTATCTTACATCTGAATCAGATTGTGCAGGAACATCTGATCCTTCAGACACTTTAAAATCTATAAAATTAGATGTAACTCCTATCGCATCTTCTACTATTGGCGATTTAGTTTGGAATCAGATTCATAATCCTGCACTTACGACTTCAGCAGGGAATTATTCTGTTTTCGCAAAGATTGGTAATAATTGGGTGAATGTAGGAACGACACCTAATACAACTTTTCAATTCCCTGCTCAAACTTGCGCTTCTCTTCAAAATTTTTACATTTCTTTGGATGATGCCAGCGGTTGTACATCTAACTCATCAATTAATGGTGCTATTTTGAAAGATACAATTAGCCCAAATACACCAGTTATAGATGTTGTAACAGTTACTGGAGGAAAATCTGAGATTAATTGGAGTAGCTCTTCTTCTGATGTTGATGTTTATGTAATTTATATTTTAGATGAAAGTGGTGTTTGGCAAACTATTGATTCTGTTTTCGGTCTTGCAACTACAACTTATACTTACCCTAATTCAGCTGCTACATCTATCTCTGAAACTTTTAGAGTAAGGGCCTTAGATAGTTGTAATAATGCAAGTGGTACAAGTTTAATTCATAATTCTATTCATCTTTCGTCAGAACTGGATGTTTGTGAGTATAGTATTTATTTTAATTGGAGTAATTACAATAACATGGTAGGAGGTGATAGTCATTACAAAGTTATGATTACTGAAAATACATCTTCTGGTGGAACTTTGAGTACAGAAGAGCGTTTTACTGTTGGCACGAATAATTATACTTTGCCAAATATTGCATCTGGTTCTGTTTATGATGTAATGGTAGTTGCTTATAATTCCGATTCTACCATTGCCTCTTATTCCAATGTTGTTAATATAAATGCAGATTTGTTTCCTAAACCACAATTTAACTATGTTAGTAACGCAAGTGTAGATCATGAAACAGAAGCTATAAAGCTTAATTGTCATGTAGATAATTCCGCAGTTATTGATCATTATAGAGTGGAAAGGTCTACAAGAGATAAAAGTTTATTTTCATTTATTGGTAAGATTCCTTTCAATGGACAATCAGAGATAAGTTATACGGATTACAATGTAAACACCTCTTCTAATTTTTATAATTATCATGTTTATCCTGTTGATACTTGCGGAATAACACTTTTTGTTGGAAGTACTCAATTTGCAAGTGATACATCTTTTGCACAATCTATTTTAATAGAATCTGTTGCCAACAAAGATATGACTAATGATATTGTTTTTAATGAATATGATGGATGGTTAGGAGATGATATTGAGTACAATCTATATCGTTCAGTTAATAGAGGTGAGTTCTCGGTATTACCATTAGCGACATATCAAGGTGGTAATGAAAATTATTTTTATCATGATAAGGTTGCAGAGTTTACAGATGGTAATGGTAGATTTTGTTATTATGTGGAGGCGCTAGAAGGCAACACAAATCCTTACGGTTTTGTGGAAAGGAGCTTATCTAATATTACATGTATTTCTCAAATCCCTATATTAATTGTACCAAATACTTTCACCCCAAATGATGATGAGCATAACGAATTATTTTTTCCAACAACTTCTTATGTTTCTGAGATAGGTTATTCTTTTTCCATTTACGACAAATGGGGAAATGAGATATTCCAGACAAATAATCCCTCAAAAGGATGGGATGGGAATTTTATGAGTAACCCAGCACAAAATGGTAATTATGTTTATCATGTACAATATATTAATGGGATAGGCATATTAACAGAAAAAACTGATATTGTAACTTTGATAAGATAGCGTTATAATTTATTAAATTTAAAAGTCCCAGTTTTGGGACTTTTTTTATACTTAGATCAGATTTTTAACTACTTTTGCAGGCAATTTTATAAAAATCGGAATATGAAAAAACACCTGCAAATATTGGAAGGGCTTACTTATGATGATGTTTTGGTGATTCCGGATTATTCTGATATATTACCTTCAAATGTTGATACAACAACATACTTTACAAAAAAAATCAAATTAAATATTCCTATAGTTTCTGCTGCTATGGATACTGTAACGGAAGCTAAAATGGCAATTGCTATTGCTCAAGAAGGAGGAATAGGTGTTCTACACAAGAATATGAGTATTGAAGATCAAGCAAATGAAGTAAGAAAAGTGAAACGATCAGAGAGTGGTATGATTTTAGATCCTATTACTTTATCAAATGAAGCTAAAGTAGGGGATGCTCTACATATTATGCAAGAAAATAAAATTGGAGGGATCCCTATTGTAAATAAGCAGAAAAAACTTGAAGGAATAATTACAAATAGAGATCTACGTTTTGAAAAAGATTTAACCTTACCAGTTAAACAAGTCATGACATCTGAAGAAATAATTACTACAGAGATTACTGATTTGGAAAATGCAGAACATATTCTGCAAGAAAATAAAATCGAGAAGCTACCAGTAGTAAATAAAAAAAATGAATTGGTTGGACTAATCACTTTTAAAGATATTATTAAAAACAGAATGCGTCCAAATGCTTGTAAAGATAAATATGGAAGGTTAAGAGTAGTGGCTGCAGTTGGTGTAACTGATGATGCATCTGAGCGAGTAGCAGCATTGGTAAAGGTATCAGTAGATGCTATTATTATTGATACTGCACATGGACATTCAAAGGGAGTAATCGAATTATTGAAGAAGATAAAATCAAAATATCCAAATCTGGATGTTGTAGTGGGAAATATAGCTACTGCGAAAGCAGCAAAAGTACTTATTGACGCAGGAGCAGATGCTATAAAAGTAGGTGTTGGACCAGGCTCAATTTGTACTACCAGAATTATTGCAGGAATTGGCGTTCCTCAATTAACAGCACTTATAGATGTAAATGAAGTAGCTAAGAAAAATAATGTCCCAGTGATTGCAGATGGAGGAGTTCGTTATTCAGGAGATATTGTAAAAGCTCTAGTTGCTGGTTCAAGCACAGTAATGCTTGGATCATTAATTGCTGGCGTGGAAGAAGCCCCTGGAGAAACCATAATTTATGAAGGGAGGAAATTTAAGACCTTCAGAGGAATGGGTTCAGTAGACGCGATGCAAGACGGATCAAAAGATAGGTATTTCCAAATTTTAGAAAATGACCCTAAAAAATTAGTACCTGAAGGAATTGTCGGAAGAGTTGCTTATAAAGGTACTTTATCGGAGGTTGTACATCAAATGATTGGTGGATTAAAAGCAGGGATGGGTTATTGTGGAGCAAAAGATGTTAAAAGTTTAACTAAGGCAAGTTTTATTAAAATTACAGCAGCAGGAGTTACTGAGAGTCATCCGCATAATGTAACTATTACAAGAGAAGCCCCTAATTATAGTAGAAAATAAAATTTAAATAAAAATGAAAATGAAAAAATATTTATTGGTATTTGTAATTGGTTTAGGTTGTATTTTATCCTATGCTCAAGATACTCCTTTGATTAAGGAGAAATTGGTTCTAGACAAAGAAATTATTTTGAGTGTGGGAGAAGATCAAATTTCTTTAGAAGAATTTAAGTCCATATTTTATAAGAACAACCATAATGACACATTAATCACAAAGGAATATTTAGATGAATATATGCAGCTTTTTGTTAATTTTAGATTGAAAGTAAAAGAGGCGAAAGAGTTAAAATATGATACAATACCTGAATTTATTAGTGAATTGGAAATGTATAGAGATCAATTGGCAAAACCTTATTTAAGTGACAATCAGTTTGATGAGAAACTAATAAATGAGGCTTATGAGCGTATGCAAACGGATGTTAGTGCAAGCCACATATTAATCTCAGTTTCTGAGAAAGCTATTCCTACAGATACTTTAAAAGCATATAATAAAGCTATAGATATTCGAAACAAGATTCATAAAGGGATGGATTTTGCACAGGCTGCAGAGCAATTTTCGGATGATAAATCAGCTGTAATAAATGGAGGAAATTTAGGTTTTTTTACTGTTTTTATGATGGTATACTCTTTTGAGAGTGCTGCATATAATACTAAGGTAGGAGAAGTCTCAAAACCAATAAGAACAAAGTACGGTTATCATTTAGTAAAAGTAAATGAAAGAAGAAAGGCTAGAGGAGAGGTGAAAGCTGCTCATATCATGTTCAAAATCGCAAAGGGAGCTACAGAGGATGCAATAAATACTAATAAGTTGAAGATTAATGATATTGTAAATAAATTAAATAATGGTGAAGATTTTTCACAACTGGCAGAAAAATTCTCAGAGGATAGGGGTACAGCTATTAAAGGAGGAAATCTACCTTGGTTTGGGGTAGGTAAAATGGTTAAAGAATTTGAAGATGTAACTTTTTCTTTAGAAAAGACAGGAGAAGTAAGTGCTCCATTTAAGACTGCTTTTGGATGGCACGTAGTAAAACTTCTAGAGAAAAGAGAAATATCAGAACTTAAGGATATTAAAGAAGACTTAAGAAAGAAGGTTAAGCAGGATTCAAGGAACAATTTACGTGATAAAGCAATTGTATCAAAGATTAAGAAAGAGAATAACTTTAAACAATATAGTAATAGATTAAATGAGATAGCTAAATATATTGATAAAAGTTTAGAAGATGGAGAATGGAAATCAGAAAAGGCAGCTACACTTAAAAGAAATCTTTTTGTACTTGATGGCAACTATTATTCTCAAGCCGATTTTATTCAGTATGTATTAGCAAATCAGATGAAAGTCAGTGATAATTATCAAACATATTTTAATTCGCTTTACGAATTATTTATTAATGAAATATGTATAAATTATGAAAAAAGCAAGTTGGAAGAGAGATATCCTGAATTCAAAGCACTATTGCAAGAGTATACTGATGGAATCTTACTTTTCGATTTAATGGATGATATGGTTTGGACAAAGGCAATTAAAGATACTTTAGGCTTACAGGATTTTTTTGATTTTAATAATAAAAAATATATGTGGGGAGAAAGAGTTGATGCAAAAATATACACTTGTATAGATGAGACTATTTCAAAAAAGACTCTTCGATATATAAAAAGAGGCCATAAGTTATCATTTATAACTGATGAGTATATTCTTGAGAAGATAAATAGAGGATCTCCTTTAAATTTACAAATTACAGCTAATAAGTATAGCAAAGATGAAAATGTTTATGTCTCGAGAACAAATTGGGACGTTGGTGTTAGCGATTTAATAAAAGGAAAAGATGGTTCTATAATTATTGTTGATATTTTATCTGTAATCCCTCCAATAAAAAAAGAACTTTCAGAAACAAAAGGTAAAGTTATCTCTGATTATCAGGATTATTTAGAAAAAAATTGGTTGGATACGTTGAGAGCAAAATATCCTGTTTCCATAAATAAAAAGGTACTTTACTCCTTAACTCAGTAATATATTATTTTGAATCTGAAATCTAATCTTATTCTATTTTTTTCTATATTATTTTTATTTTCTTGTGGTAATATGCCAAAAGAAGATAAATTGTTAGCTAGTATTTATAATAATAAATTGTATTTATCTGAGATTATAAATTCTATACCACAAGAAGGAGATAGTACTGAATTTATAAAAAGTTATATTGATAGTTGGATAAAAAAGCAATTATTAATTACACAAGCTGAAATGAATCTAACGGATGCTTTAAAGGATGTAGATGAAAGAATAAATGATTATAGGAACTCTTTACTTATATATGCTTATCAGCAAGAATTGATAAAACAAAACTTTGATACTACTGTAAGTGCTCAAGAAATCTTGAGTTATTACAAATTGTGTCAGGAGAGTTTTGAATTAAAGCAAAATATTTTTAAAGGAAGATTTGTGAAAATAGCTGTTGATGCGCCAAGATTGGATGGCCTTAGAAAGATTTTTCAATCAGAAAAAGAAGATGACAGAGAAGATTTATTAGAATATTGCAGACAGTTTGCTTCTATTTATAATTTAGAAGATACAAAATGGGTATACTTCTCTAAATTTGCTGAGAATTTACCTGTGGAGGTAAATAATAGTACTTATTATTTGTCTAGTAATAATTATTACACATACACAATAGATAGTAGTAAATATTTTCTATTTATTAATGAGTATCAAATAAAAGGAGGTACTAGTCCGTTAGGTTTGGTGCAAGAGGAGATTAGAAAAATAATATTGAATAAAAATAAATTACAGTTCTTAAAAAGTTTAGAAGATGATTTGTTTCAGCAAGCAATCGCAAACAGAAAAATAAAAATATATCAATGAGAAATATTATAGTTATTATTTCTTTATTTCTTAGTAATAACCTTCTTGCCCAGAAAGTAATTGATGAGATTGTAGCAGTTATAGGAGATGAGATTGTACTTACTTCTGATATTGAGACGCAATACAATCAATATATATCCCAAGGTTTTACTAATAGGACTGAAATAAGATGCCAAATAGCAGAGGATTTATTATATCAAAAGTTACTTTTAAATCAAGCTAAAATAGATAGCCTGAACGTTTCAGAGCAAGAAATTGAGGGAGAATTGGATAAAAGAATTCGTTATTTTATTTCTCAAGTTGGTTCGAAAGAGAAGTTGGAAGATTTTTATGGAAAATCAATAGTTCAGATAAAGTCTGAGTTTAGAAGTCTAATTAAGGATCAATTATTATCTCAAAAAATGCAATTAGGAATTACTGCAGATGTGAAGGTAACGCCGTCAGAAGTAAAGTCTTATTTCAGTACACTTACAAAAGATAGTATTCCAACAATTGAAGCTGAGATAGAAATTTCTCAGATTGTCATTAAACCAGAAGTTTCAGAGAAAGAAAAACAAAATGTTATTAGTAAATTAGAATCATTTAAGGAAAGAGTTCAGAAAGGAGAAAATTTTAAAGTGCTAGCTACTTTGTACTCTGATGACCCTGGTTCTGCGAAGAATGGAGGTGAGTTAGGTTTTGTAGGAAGAGGAGATTTAGTTCCTGCATTTGAAGCGGCTGCTTATAAACTAAAAGGAGATGAAATTTCAAAAATAATAAAAAGTGAGTTTGGCTATCATATTATTCAGCTTATTGAAAGAAGAGGAGAACAGATAAATGTTCGTCATATTTTACTAAAACCTAAAGTTTCTTCAACTCAACTTATGGAAACTAAAAAAGAAATTGATGAGATTTCTTCTAAAATCTTAGCTGGAGAAATAACCTTTGAGAAAGCAGCTATTGAGTTTTCTGATGACGAAAGTAAAAACAATGAAGGCTTGCTTATTAACTCAAATTCTGGATCAAGCATGTTTTTAATGCAAGATTTAGACCCTTCTCTTTATTTTATAATTGAAAAAATGCAAGAAGGAGAGGTCTCTGCTCCTGTTATTATGCAGACCTCTCAAGGGGAGAAAGCATATCGTTTAATAAAACTTAGGAAAAAGAACTCAGCACATACTGCTAATTTAACGAATGATTACGATAAAATTCAGAATGCTGCTTTATCAGGGAAAAAACAAGAAACCATCAATAATTGGTTGAAAGAAAAGATTATAAAAACGTATATAAAGGTAGAAAAGAACTTGCAAAACTGTACTTTTGACTATAATTGGAATAAGAAATAATATGGAAGAAGAAAATAAAAGATCAGATGTTAAGGCATTAGCTTCCTTTGTTGAAGATTTCAAGAAATTTAAATATGAGATTGCTAAAATAATTGTAGGACAAGATGATGTAGTAGAGCAGGTTCTAATTTCAATTTTTAGTAAAGGACATTGTCTTTTAGTTGGAGTGCCAGGACTTGCAAAAACCCTTTTGGTTCAAACAATTTCTGATTGCTTAGGATTGAGATTTAATAGAATACAATTTACTCCTGATTTAATGCCATCCGATATTGTTGGATCTGAGATATTAGATGAGAACAGACAATTTAAATTTGTAAAAGGACCACTTTTTGCTAATATAATTCTAGCAGATGAAATTAATAGGACTCCTCCAAAAACCCAATCAGCACTTTTAGAAGCAATGCAAGAAAGAGCTATTACAAATGCTGGTCATAATTATAAGTTAGAAAAGCCATTTTTTGTTTTGGCTACTCAGAATCCAATAGAACAAGAAGGGACATACCCTTTGCCAGAAGCCCAATTGGACCGTTTTATGTTTAATGTAATGCTGGATTACCCTCATTATGCTGAAGAGGTTCAGATTGTAAAAGAAACTACTTCCAATAGATTGAGACACTTAGATACTCTAATGCATGCTGAAGATATCGTTTCTTATCAGAAATTAATAAGAAAAATTCCTGTAAATGATAATGTAGTTGAATATGCGGTAGGTTTGGTAGCAAAAACAAGACCAAATACTGATTTGGCTTCTGAGAAGGTAAAAGAGTATATTGCTTGGGGTGCTGGACCAAGAGCCTCGCAATTTATGTTGCTTGGCTCCAAATGTCATGCTGCTATTAATGGAAAATACTCTCCTGATATTGAAGATGTAAAGGCTGTAGCAAAACCAATTTTACGCCACAGAATTGTTAAAAATTATAAGGCAGAAGCTGAAGGAATTTCTGTAGATACTATTATTGAATCCATCTTATAAATTATGATTCTTCCTATTGTTTCTTTTGGTTCTTCCATTTTAAGAGAGAAATGTAAAGAAATTAACAGAGGTTATTCTAATCTTTCTTCTTTGATAGATGACATGTTTGAGACAATGTATGAGGCTAGTGGAGTAGGGCTAGCTGCATCTCAAGTTAATAAGACAATAAAGCTCTTTATAATAGATACAACTCCTTTTACTGAAAAAGAGAATTCTAAAGTGCAAGCAACAAAGGAAGTGTTTATTAATGCTAAGATCATTTTAGAAGAAGGAGATGAATGGCTCTTTAATGAAGGATGTTTGAGTATTCCTGAAATAAGAGAAGATATTTTAAGAAAGCCAAAAATTACGATTGAATACTTTGATAAAGATTTTAAAAGAAACACTAAAACTTTTGATGGTATAAATGCTAGGGTAATTCAGCACGAATATGATCACACTGATGGTATTCTTTTTACGGATAGAATCAGTGCTTTACGAAAAAGAATGCTTAAAGGAAAGTTAAACGATATCTCGAAAGGAGAAATAAAAGTTGGATATAAAATGCGATTTTCTAAGAAGTAAAACTTTTTGCATCAGCAAGTAGTAATTCTTCTAATTTTTCAATTGTACAGTTTAATGTAAGTTTTCCTTCTTTAGCAAAAGAGATCTCACCATCTTGTTCAGAAACAATAATTACAACAGCATCACTTTCTTCAGATATTCCAACTGCTGCTCTGTGTCGCATTCCTAGTTGAGTAGGGAAGTCTGGATTATTTGTTACTGGTAATACACATCTGGAAGCAACTATTTTATTGTTTCTAATTATTACAGCTCCATCATGTAAAGGGCTATTTTTAAAAAATATACTTTTAAGCAAAGGAACAGAAAGTTTTGCATCAATATGAACTCCAGATTCCGTGAAAAATGCTAAATCATCAGAATGAGAGATAACTAGTAATGCTCCAGTCTTTGTGTTTGAAAAGTCGTAACATAATTTTTTAAGAGAATTAAAATCTAGAGTATCTTCATTCGTTTGTAGGTTAAACTTGAAGAAACCTTTGTTCTTTATAAGTCGAGCTCTTCCAATTAAGATCAAAAATTTTCTAAGTTCTTGTTGAAATACTATAGCTAAGATTAATCCCCCTCCAGCAGCAGCTACTCCCAGTATATTACTTAATAATTGTAGTTTAAAAAAGTTAGCTAAAAGCCAAACGAAAGCAAATAACATAATACCTATGAATATATTGACTGCTACTGTTCCTCTTACTAATTTATATAATTGATACATTAGTAAAGCTACTAGCAGGATATCAATAATGCTAATAAAATTAAATTCAATAAAATCTAGAATACTCATTATATACAGCTTTTGGCGAAATTAACAATTTTAATGCATTCCATAGCCTCTTTAACATCATGAACTCTTAAAATACTTGCGCCATGATATAATGCTATAGTGTTTGTTACGGAAGTGCCATTAAGTGAATCATTTACGTTCTTATCTAGTAATTTATATATCATTGACTTTCTAGAGGTACCAATTAAAAGTGCATAACCTAATGCTTGAAATTGTTCTAAATTATTTAGTAACTGATAATTATGTATCATGGTCTTCCCAAAACCAAACCCAGGGTCAATAATTATTTGTTGAAATCCTCTTTTATTTAGTTTTTGGATCTTCTGTTTGAAAAAATATAATATATCAATTGTTACATCTTTGTATTGAGGTTTTATTTGCATTATTCTAGGAGTTCCTTGCATGTGCATCATTATGTAAGGTACATTTAGCTTTACAACAGTATCAAACATCTTCTTATCTAGTTCTCCAGATGAGATATCATTAATCATATCTGCACCATTTCTAACACATATTTCTGCTATTTCTGAGTGATAAGTATCCACAGAAATAATAATTTCAGGGAATTTTTGTTTGATTATTGTTATGCAGTTAAGTAATCGTTCTTTTTCAATAATCCTGCTGATAGCTTGCGCTCCTGGTCTAGAAGATTGTGCTCCTACATCAATAATAGATGCGCCCTCTTCTATCATTTGTCCAGTTTTGCCCAAGATATTTTCTTTGGTAAGGTACTTACCTCCATCAAAGAAAGAGTCTTCCGTAATATTTAAGATCCCCATTACTTTAGGTGTTGATAAATCAAGGATTTTCCCTTTTATATTAAAAAATTTCATAACTAAAAGATGTATTTTTGACTTTAAAGATCACTAAAAATTCAATGAAACAAACGATTACTGAATACGAGTCAATAATAAAAAAATGTGAGGACATTTTTGCTAAAAAGTTAAAAGATTATGGAACGGCATGGAGAATACTAAGAATAAGCTCACTTACTGATCAGATTTTTATTAAAGCACAAAGGATAAGAAGTATAGGTGAGAAAGGAACACAAAAAATCATGGAAGATATTAGTAATGAATATATAGGAATTATTAACTATTCTATAATTGGGCTCATGCAATTGGAATTAGGAATAGCTAAACAACCAGAGGAACTATCTTTTTCCACTGCTATGGGTATGTTCTCTGAGTATTCAAATCAGGCAAAACATTTGATGTCTGATAAAAACCATGATTATGGAGAAGCTTGGCGTGATATGAGAATTAGCTCACTTACCGATCTTATTCTGCAAAAACTTTTACGTGTTAAACAGATTGAGAATAATGAAGGGAATACTTTAATTTCAGAAGGAATTGATGCGAATTATTTAGATATGATGAATTATGCAGTTTTTGCTCTAATTAAACTAGAAATTAAAGAACTAAAGAAATGAACGACAAATTAATAACTATTTTTCGATATTTAATTGCATCACTCTTCTTACTTTCAGCAGTAGCAAAATTATATCCTGAGCCACTATATGCAATTACCAAAATTTTTGAGGAAGGACAACTTATTCCAATGGGATTTTCTAACGAATTAGTGCCGTATTTATCACGTGTTTTAATCGGATTGGAATTCTTCTTAGCAATAGCTTTCTTACAAAAAGACTATCTCAGAAAGATAATTATTCCCATTTCAATTTTGTTGCTTTTAGTATTTTCATTTCATTTAAGTTATCAGGTATTTATGGGGGATTCCGAAAATTGTGGTTGTTTTGGTAAGCTTATCCCTATGACTCCATTACAAGCACTTATAAAAAATATAATTACGCTTTTTGTTTTAGGGTATTTATATAAACATATAGAAGAGAATAAGGATAATGATTTTTCAAAATTAAGCATTCAATTTCTAATTATCTTGCTATTAATATTTGCTTTTATCCCCGTAAGAACCTCAGGAGATAATCAACAAGTTTCTGCATTTTCAAGCTATGTTGTATCTGATTTTGACATTAATGAGAATAGAAGGATATTATGTTTCTTTGATGCTGGATGTGAACATTGTATGGATGCTGCTAAATCTTTAAAAACTTTAAGTAATAATATGAGTAATTTTCCTAAGGTACATATCATTTTTTCTGATTCAGAAGAAGAAAAAATCCCTGCTTTCTTTGAGTTTGTAGGATATAAGTACTCTTATCAGGTTCTTCCTTTTTATAATGAGGATGATCCAGTAAATTCTTATTTAGAAATATTAGGGTTTGAATATGAGAATCCAGCAGTTATTTATCTAGAGAATGGTAATCAAATTCGCTTTTATCATGGAACTGGAAATAATGCTTTTAATGCAGATGAGCTAAAGAAAATACTAAAATAATTCCTCAATTTTGATACAATATCTGATAAAAAGAATCATTTATGGCATCCTAGTTTTGTGGGGAGTACTTACTTTGGTTTTCTTTTTATTTACTGTATTGCCAGGAGACCCTGCTAGAATGATGCTTGATCAAAGAGAAGATTCTCAGCAGTTGCGTACACTTAAACAAAAATACGGATTTGATAAATCTATTAGTACACAATACTTTTTATATCTCAATGATTTATCACCCCTTTCCATTCATAGCAAGAACAATGATGCTTTCAATTATGTGTTGTCAGGCAAATACAATTACAGAACTATTCTAGAAATGAAAAGTTCAGTGCTTGTACTAAAGACGCCTTATTTGCGAGAATCCTTTGCAAAAAGAGGGAAATCAGTCACTTCTGTCATTACTGATACTTTTCCAAATACTTTTATTTTAGCTGTAGCAGCTATTTTTATTGCATTGCTTTTAGGTGTCTTTTTAGGTGTTTTCTCGGCCATATTTAAAGATTCAATATTAGATAGAATTACTTTGTTTTTATCAGTATTTGGAATGTCAGTGCCTTCCTTCTTTTCTGCAATTTTATTTGCTTGGATTTTTGGTTTTCTGCTTGCTGATATAACTGGTCTTGCTATGACTGGTAGTTTGTTTGAAATTGATGATTACGGTAACGGAGAGTTCATGAACTTGAAAAATCTGATTTTACCTTCAGTTACTCTAGGAATCAGACCTCTCTCTGTTATTGTTCAGCTAACGAGAAATTCATTATTGGAGGTGCTTAAGATGGATTTTATGCGAACGGCAATTGCAAAAGGCTTAAGCAAATTTATAGTTTTATTCAAACACGGATTAAGGAATGCCCTTAATCCTGTAGTAACTGCTGTTTCGGGTTGGTTTGCGTCTTTGCTTTCTGGAGCTGTGTTTGTTGAGTATATCTTTGCTTGGAATGGTTTAGGAAAAGAGATAGTTGATGCACTAAACATGCTAGATCTACCAGTAGTAATGGGAGCTGTTCTATTCATAGCTACTATATTTGTTTTGGTAAATTTTATAGTAGATATTATTTACGGAATATTAGATCCTAGAATTAGAATAACATAAAATTATGAGAAAAAAAATTGTAGTAGGAAACTGGAAAATGAACCTTAAAAGAGAGGAGGGTTTGTTATTAGTAAGTGAGATTACTTCCAAAATAGAATCCCAAAAAAAACAAGTAGTTTTTGCACCACCTTTTTTGTATTTGAATAAGATAGCAAAAATATGTTCTGATTTTACTCAAATTAAAGTTGCAGCACAAAATTGCAGTAAAGAGAAAGAAGGAGCTTTTACTGGAGAGATTTCAGCAAAAATGATAGATTCTTGTAATGCTGATTATGTAATAATTGGACATTCAGAGAGAAGAGAATATTTTAATGAAAGTAATATGGATTTAAAAGAAAAAGTTGATAGAGCACTTGAAAACAAATTGGATGTTATTTTTTGTTGTGGAGAAAGTTTAAGTCAAAGAGAAAATGAAGTTCATTTTTCTTTAGTAAAAAAGCAATTATCAGAGAGTTTATTTCATTTGAATGTTCCAGGCTTCTCTAATATTGTAATTGCTTACGAACCAATTTGGGCTATTGGCACTGGTGTAACTGCTTCTACCAAACAAGCTCAGGAAATGCATGCTTTTATTCGTTCTTGCATAAGAGAAAAATATGATATTAAGATAGCAGAGAAAATCTCTATTTTATATGGCGGTAGTTGCAACCACTCTAATGCTAAGGAACTGTTTTCGCAGAAAGATATTGATGGAGGATTAATTGGAGGGGCATCCTTAAATACAAATGATTTTTTAGCAATAATTAACTCCTTTTAATTGCTCGTTGTTACATTTTAAATATGAAAAAAATACTTTTTACTATCCTTATTATTTTTGTCACTATTTTGGTTTTCAGTCAAGAGAAAAATAAAAAACTAATATCTTTTTCTGATGATGCTAGATTGTTTTCTGAGGAATTAAATGAGTTTATGAATTATAGTAAGAACAAGAGTTTAAAGAAAGTGTTTTCTGCTTTTGAGAGCAATTTGGAAGCAGGAAAGTTTAATCCAAAAAGTGTAAAGCAGATTATTACTGTTTCAAATTTAATGCTCTCTAAACGTTTAAGGCCAAATCCTCATTTTTTAGAGTTTTTAAATGCTATAAATCAGTTTGCTTATCAAAGTGATGCAACCACAAAATTCTCAAATTGGATTAGTATTGTTGATGGTTTGCTGAAAGAATCAACTACTAAAAGACTCATGTTATTCTTTAGATTTTCAGAGAATTTTATTTCTTCAGGAATTTTGCGCGATAGTCGTACTGCAAAGTGGATTTGTAATTCTGCCAATTATACTTTTGAAATAGAATTTGGACATCCGTATTTAAAGTTCAATAAGGATTTCACTCTTAGCTGTTCTGCTAACGGAAGCAGTTTCTATATTTATAAAACAAAAGGGAGATATTGGCCTTTAGATTTTAAATGGGAAGGTAAAGGAGGTATTATTGATTGGCAGAAAGTAGGATTTCATAAGGATTCAGTATATGCTATTTTAGCTAATTATAAAATTAATATAAAGAAAGCAGAATTCAATGCAGATTCAGTTTTATTTTACAATAAACACACTTTCAAGATGCCATTTGTTGGTAACGTGAAACATAAAATTGAAGTAGGTGGGTATGATAAAAAACGTTCGTATCCTTTTTTTCAATCCAAAGGAAAGGATGTGGTTATAGCAGAAGTTTTTCCTGATGTTGATTACAAAGGAGGGTACATTTTAAAAGGCAAAGAGTTTATTGCAGATGGAGGCAATTATGCAGAGGCTAGAATTATTTTAAAACGAAACGAAAAACCTATAATAATAGCAAATGCTAACCGGTTTAATATAGGTAATGATAAAATCTCTTCTCAGTTAGCAGCCGTTAAAGTCTTTTTTGATAACGATTCAATCTACCATTCTGCTCTAAAATTTACTTATATTGATTCAAAAAGAAAATTAGAACTTTATAGAGCTAAAAATGGAGTTTCAGAAAGTCCTCTGATAAATACATATCATCAACTAACTATGGATTGTGAATTATTGGAATGGAACATTGATCACGACATGATATTTTTCGGCTCATTACCTGGAGCTTCTATTTCTACGGCATATTTTGAATCTACAAATAATTACTCAGAAGCAAGGTATCAGCAGTTACACGGGATGGATAAAATTCATCCTTTAATTTTAATTAGAAATTATATTCGAGAAAAAGGAGAGGATTTGATCTTTGTAGAAGATTTTGCTAGATATGCTAAATATCCACTCACTCAGATTAAACATTATCTCACCAATCTATCAAACAAAGGATTTTTATATTATGATTATGGTGAACAAAGGGTTAAGGTATTGCCTAAATTGAATAATTATCTGGAAGCTAAATCAGGTAAGGGAGATTATGATGTCATTAGTTTCAAGTCGGAAGTCCCCGGAAAGACCGGAACAATGCAAATACAAATAAATTCTGCGCTAAATATCACTACTAAAGACTTAAATATTTTAGGAGTACCTGAGATTACTATTTCCGATTCTCAGAGGGTATATATGTATCCTATAGGAGGTAGGATTGTAATTAAAAAGAATCGTGATTTTGTTTTTTCAGGACAAGTTTCAACTGGAAATGGAAGGTTTAATCTATTTGGTAAAGACTTCTACTTCCATTACGATAGTTTTTGGGTTGATTTAAAAAGGATTGATTCTCTTCAATTATCAGTTCCTCTTATGCCAATTCAAAGGGATATGTATGGAGATGAGATTCTTACAAGAGTTAAAACAGTAATTGAAGCGGTAACAGGTGATTTAAGAATCGATCATCCA
>Ga0187827_10004753_pt1 | contig 16446 bp, 10 predicted proteins | sample ETNtaG_39_FD_167969 | JGI IMG/M metagenome (GOLD analysis project Ga0187827, IMG submission 167969) | Marine microbial and viral communities from oxygen minimum zone, Eastern Pacific Ocean - ETNP2014_SV_150_PacBio MetaG (Illumina Assembly) | ecosystem: Environmental > Aquatic > Marine > Hypoxic...
ATGTGACGGGTGTTTATATTCCGGAGGTGCTGGGTAACGGTGATGCTGTACGGGCGCACTTACTCGAAGACTTTGGTATCGAGATTGGCACTTCTTTTGGTCCATTACACGGAAAGATTTGGCGCATTGGCACGATGGGCTACGGCTGCAGAAAAGCCAACATATTGCGATGTCTTGGAGCGCTCGAAGCCGTGATGCGACGGCATGGGTTCGCATCCCCTGCCGGTGCCGGCGTTGATGCCGCCTACACGGTCTACGACGCATGAGCAAGACGTCTGAATCGCCACTCGTGGTAAAGGCTAAACCGGCGTCTCTTATTCAGGGATCGCCTCGGGTGGTTAATGTGGGGTTGAGCGGGTTTGCAGAAGCATTAGCGGCGCAGGGTGTCGCCGTTATCCAGGTGGACTGGTCACCTCCAGCGCGCGGTGACGCAGATCTCGCGACGTTACTTTCCAAGTTAAGTGACTAATGAGTGACATCCGGCAGGTACTGCGCGAAGCCAACGCGGAAGCCGTGCACCGAATGCTGGCGGCAGAGCCTGTCTTGATCGATGTGGTGGCTGCAGCTGATGCTATACCCGAGCTGGGTGAGGGCATGATTTTGCACGCGGGTCCACCCATCTCATGGGAGCGCATGTGTGGACCGATGCGCGGCGCGGTGGCTGGAATTGCCGTTTTTGAAGGCTGGGCGAATGATCTTGATGCTGCCGCTGCGCTGGCTGCGCGGGGCGCGTTTCAGTTTCGCCCCAACCATGACTTTGCCGCAGTCGGTCCCATGACGGGAATGACAACCGCGAGTCAGCCGGTCATGGTGGTCGAAAATCAAGCAAGCGGAAATCGTGCTTTTTGTACCATCAACGAAGGCCTTGGCAAAGTGATGCGATTTGGAGGAAACGATGCTTCGGTATTGACTCGTCTTGCCTGGCTGCGGGATGTGTTGGGTCCAGCGCTTGGCACGGCATTGCGTTCGATTGAAGGCATAGAGCTGAAGTCGCTGGTAGCCCGCGGTCTCACTATGGGTGATGAAATGCACCAGCGTAATGTTGCTTGTTCTAGCTTGCTCCTACGAAGTTTGGCAGCCGCGCTAGCGAATACCTGCGGTGATCGCGCTATTTTGACCACCATCCTGTCATTCATCGCCTCGAACGATCAGTTTTTTCTGAATATTGCCATGGCGATGGGAAAGGCGATCACCGACCCGGTGCGTGATATTAAAGGTGCCAGCGTCGTCACGGCCATGAGCCGCAACGGTACGGATTTCGGTATTCGAGTCAGTGGGCTTGGGGACGAATGGTTTACAGCGCCGGTGGAAATGCCTGATGGTTTGTATTTCCCTGGGTTCAGTGCGGTCGATGCCAATCCCGATATGGGAGATTCCACGATTGTCGAGACGATAGGGCTTGGCGGTTTCGCGATGGCAGCGGCGCCAGCGGTTGCAGGATTCGTGGGCGCCGGCGCGCCATCGGATGCGGCCCATATCACGCATACGATGCGTGAGATCACGCTGGCGGAAAATCCGGAATGGACAATTCCTGCGCTTGATTATCAGGGAGTGCCGACGGCTATTGATATTCGACGGGTAGTGGAGACCGGCATTGCCCCGATGATTAACACCGGGATTGCGCATCGCGAGCCTGGCGTCGGGCAGGTGGGTGCTGGTGTGGTTCGTGCACCGCTTGCGTGTTTTGAGTCTGCTTTGTGGGCGTTGGGAAAACGATTGGGTGTGACATGAGCGTAGTCGTCAATCAGGTTCGCACGGGTGTCTTTTTGGACTCGGTTGTGTTGATGCGTATTTCACGTGAACTCGCGGATTTTGAGGGCATTGAAGAAGCTGCACTGATGATCGGTACACCATCGAACCTGGCCATTCTTGAGAGCGCGGGTCTTTTGGGCGAGTTAGGTCGTCAGGCCGGTGGAGGGGACCTAGTCCTGGCTGTTCGGGCGAGAGATGCCGCAACGGCAGAGCTTGCAGCGACCGAGGCACAACGGGCATTGGAACGGCCATCGAGAACCGGGGGCCGGGCTGAAACATGGCAGCCGCGCACCTTGCGTTCCGCCTGTTCGGCAATGACAGATGCCAATCTTGCATTGGTTTCTGTGCCGGGTGACTTTGCAGTGGCTGAGGCAAGAAAAGCACTGCGTCTCGGTCTGCACGTCATGATATTTAGTGACAACGTGCCACTGGAAGAGGAGGTCGTCCTCAAACGCGAAGCGACGGAAGCCGGTTTGTTAGTGATGGGACCGGATTGTGGGACGGTGATCATTGATGGGGTGCCATTGGCGTTTGCCAATCAGGTGCCGCGGGGTGATATCGGGTTGATCGGTGCATCCGGCACGGGAATACAGGAAGTCTCGAGTCTGATTGCGCGCCTTGGCAGTGGGATTTCTCATGCACTAGGAGTGGGTGGTCGTGACCTGAGTGATGCAGTGGGAGGAAGCAGTATGCTCGCTGCCCTCAAACTATTAAATAATGATCCTGGCACGAGGCATGTCGTGTTGATTTCAAAGCCTCCCTCCGCTGCTGTTGCTAAGGTCATCTTGACTGAAGTGGCCGCTAGTGACAGAACATTCAGTATTTGTTTTATTGGCGCGGCTCCTTTACCAATGCCATCTAACGCTACGTTGCTACGTACACTGAAGGCCGCTGCCGAGCACGCGGTCGGCGCATCGATAAATGCGGTGGCAAAAGAGCGGGGTGATGAAAGTGTGTTACCTGGGGTGGGGCGCAGTCGAATTGTTGGTCTTTTTTGTGGTGGGACCCTGGCAGCGGAGGCGCAGGTTGTTTTTATCGATGAGGCGGTGTCGGTAGCATCTAATGCGCCGATTCCAGGCGTCAGTCAGTTGGTGCCGGTAAGTCATCATGTGTTAGTGGATCTGGGTGACGACAGTTACACACGTGGCCGCCCACATCCGATGATCGACCCGGCAGTTCGTGAGGGCGAATTAGTGCGGGCCCTGGGTGATCCGACGGTCGCAGTGGTTCTTTTGGACGTGGTGATTGGCCACGGCGCACATGTCGATCCGGCGAGTGCCATCGCCCTTGTTTTGTGCAAGGCATCGTCCGACAGACCCGTTGTGATTGCGTCGGTGACCGGTACCAAGCGTGATCCGCAGGACCGCGACGCACAGGCCTCCATTCTGAGAGACGCAGGTGTTCTGATGGCTCCTACTAATGCCGATGCGGCCCGCCTTGCGCTGGCGTGCCTTTCGCTCATCGATTAACCACGGCGGGTTATCCCAAGTTGATGCCACTGAGCGTGAGTTTATTTTCCTCCCCGTGTGTGGCGCCAGGTCACGGAGTTCAGATAGGTTGTTTTGCTCGTGACGTGATTGATGGCGCTCACTCCGGTCGTGTCACCGCAGTGTTCGAGCGCAGTGGATACATCGAGGTCGATGGAGACTGGGTGTGCGTGGCCAACGTTGACGCGGGTTATAACGCTGTCACCATCAGTGTGCGAAGTAGTCCTTCCAATGACTGGCTCGAGCATTTTCACGTCGGTGCACCGGTTGTGATTACACCGTCGTTACTTTCGATCAGTGATTGTCCGGCAGTTAACTTGTTACCGCTGACGCTCTGGTCTCCAGCTGTGGCCCCGTGTTGGTCGTTGGCAACACTGAGTCGTGGTTTGCAAGCGTTGGCAAAGTGGGCGCCTGACGCTCGACTCCCCGCGGATGGGCTGGGAGCATATCTGTACGGGTCACAATCAATTGGCGTTGCCACCAGAGAAAGCAATGCTGCCGGTGGTGCCATCACGGATCTGACGCGGTGGGTGCGCGGGGTTGTCGATTCCACAGATGAATCAGGAGTCTTGGCTCGGTCTGTGAGCGTCTTGATTGGACTTGGCCCGGGTTTGACACCGTCCGGCGATGATTTTCTAGCCGGTATGTTGATTGCCTTGTCGGCCTGTGGTGCGAAACGTTGGCAACATCAATTAGCCAATGCTGTGCAGGCCGGTCTTAAGGGGACGGGGGCGGTCAGTCAAACCCATCTAAAAGCTGCCGTGAAAGGTGAGGGTGGTGAAGCATTACATCAAGCCTTGGTCGCACTCATGGCGGGCAAGGGCGATCGACTCGGGCCTGCTCTTTCAGCGCTTGACCGGGTGGGTCACACCTCGGGTTGGGATGGGTTAGCGGGTGTGGTCACCGTATTGCGGGCGATTATGGCTAGGCCATTCCTTATTCTCGATGGGCGCTGTTTGACCTGATATCGACGTTACGCTGAGGGTTCCTCGGATACGTCAGTGCTCCTCGCCCCATCGGCTTTAAGGAACTCGGCTGAAGTCGTTTCGACGTTGACGTCGGTAAGGCCTGTATCCGAAGTCACCAGGGTATCGGCCCCTGTGTCGTAGTTTTCGTTGACGCTTGCGCGGGGATCGAGTTCGCTCACAATGACGGGTGCATGGGCGTCGGGGAGTACCACGTACGGATCCTTTTCCATGATACCGGCCCACATGCGCACGCGCATTCGCCATAGCGTGAAGAGCGTGAGGCTGGATGCAACGAGAATCTCGAAGAGAAACAATCCGCTGGGTCCGGTCCAGCGCATGGTGAGAGAGGCCCCAATCGGCCCGAGTGCCGCGCCCACACTGAAGGCAAGAACAAAGCCGCTGCCCATGGTCACCACGTCGTCGTGTTCAAGATAGTCATTGGCGTAGGCAAGACTAAGTGGGTACAGGGTGGATGTGAATCCGTAGTACAAAAAGATAGCACCGAGCAAAGCGGGGAAAGATAGCGCCGGACCAAGGGCCAGGCCGATTGCGATCAGCCCGCCCAAGAGTGTCGTCCCTAGCAGCACACTGCGTCGGTCCAGGCGGTCTGATAACCGACCAATGGGCAGTTGAAAGAGGAGCCCGCCGACGAGTGCCACACTCATGAACATTGCTACCTGGTTCACACTCAAGCCGATGTCTCTGGCGTAGATTGGCCCAAGACCCCATAAGGCGCCAATCGCAAGGCCAGCTGCAAAGCAGCCAGTCACCGCCGCTGGAGAGGTAAACAACAGGCGCCGCACGTCTAGTCGCGGCGATGGAACTGGATCAGGGTGGGTCGCGTGGGTAAGAGAAACGGGTACCACAGCCAGTGACAAACAAATTGCCACGAGCAAGAACAAATTGGCTTCAGCGGGATCCGCCCAAGGGAGTGCTTGCTGCCCAATGGCAGCGGCTAGGTAACCGATCATAATGTAGATCGCAAGCACGGTGCCACGAGCCTTGTTACTGGCACGGTTATTCAGCCAACTCTCTGCCACCACAAACATGCCGGCGATGCTGGCCCCCATGACAAGTCGCGTAATGAGCCATGCCCATGGATGTATGATCAGTACAAAGCACAAGGTGCACGCAGAGGTGATTGCCCCGAAGGCGGCGAAACTTCGAATGTGTCCAACGCGATTGATCAGTGGGCCGGAGCGGAACGTACCAATGCAAAAGCCAATAAAGTAGACGGACATGGTGAGACCGATGAATTCATTGGAATAGCCCTCAATCTTTCCGCGTAGCGCAAGCAGGGTGGAACATAGGCTGTTGCTCAACATGAGCAGGGCAACCGAGATCATTAGCGCAGATAGGCTGCGCATCAGTTTGAAAGCAAGAAACACTCCGAAAATCCTCGGTCAGGGAGCGGCGGGCGGCGCGCAGTATAGGGGCGCACCCACTGTAGGTCCATGGTTTTTTGGTGGGTGTTCAGCGGTGCGTGGGCGTCGGCACAACGCGGCCTTGCAGGAGATAACCAAAGGGTATGCACGTTAATGGTGATCGTGACGCGAGCGGTGGGTGTCAGCAACGGGTTGCCTGCTGGGTGCCTGGCTTTGCTAGGTCCAAATGGGGCAGTTTAGAAGGGGTCGATACACAGGCTCGTTCGACAGTAGAGAACAAATGTCTTTTTGATCAGGAGAATTGTTGTGCGATTGTGAGTTTCTTCCTTAAAACTTTCAAAACTTAAATTAAATCAATGAAATATGGGTCTTTCAGGCACCCGGTGGAGCGCGGGCCCGTGAGTGGGTTGCGAACAAGTAACACCAAAAAGAATAAAGTTGACTCCTTTAAGGAGTGTCAGTAGTTTTCGCTTACCTAGTGGGAGAACATGCCGTGCCGGAACTGTTGGTAACAAGACAGTCAGACGAGGCGTCGCCGCCGATTTTTCGTGCGCTCGGTCGTCGGTGGCGTGATCGATCGTTGGCACCCATGATTGCCTTGGCCATTGCAGTGAGTGGGATTGGTTCGGCGTTGGTGATGCTGCTTACAGTCCGTCTTACACGTCCGACTTTTATCGAAGGCCAGGTGGTTGTCTGGAGTAATGCTATCGATTCAACGCTTGCTGTAACGGTGGCGTTAGTGCTTACGACTCTTCTGACATTGGTTGCTGCATGGTTTGTGTTGCGACTGATGGGTGCTAAGCAGGTGGCAATTCATGAGTTGCGGCAGGAACAACAGGAGGCGGCAGCACAAAGGCGGGAACTGAACAGCCGACGCGAAGAAGATGTGGCACTTGCTCGTTCGCTTCAGGCGTTACCCGATGCCACCTGGATCATCAACGCTAAAGGAGAGGTCACTGTCTGGAATTCTGCAATGGAAAGGCTGAGTGGTGTGTTGGCTTCGGATATGTTGGGCAAGGGCAACTATGAACACGCGCTACCCTTTTACGGGGAACGCCGTCCCGTATTGATCGATTTGGCGCTCGATTGGGACGCTCGGTCTCGCGATTATTATGTTTCTGTTCAGCGTGATGAGGAAGGGTACCTTAGTGCAGAAAGTCAGGATCCTAGAGGGCGGTGGTTCTCGGGGTGTGCCCGTCCGCTTTACGATGGTGAAGGGCGTTTGGTGGGTGCTATTGAGACGGTGCGGGATAGTACTGATCAGAAAGAGCAGGATCTCGAACGCACAGAAATGCTCAAGGTTGCCGAAGCGAATCTGGCGGAGCTCGAGGAGTATCGTCTAGAACTGGAGACGGTCCAACGAACAGCGCTTTTCGGAACGATTACGGTCGACAGTAACCTGGTTATCCGCTCGGCTAACCCAGCTGCGGGTGAGATGTTTGGCTACGAAGTCATTGATCTGATCGGTCGGCGGGTGACTGAAATTGGTGCCGATGATGAGAACTGGTTTCGCCACGAAGCCGCCGTTCGACATTACTGGCAGGCAGGTAACCGAGCACTGTTTGATCGGGTGTTCGAGGGGACCGCGCGGCGGCGCGATCAACGTGCTTTCCCAATCGCGCTGCGTCTTTCGGAGATCACTCGCAGTGGTGAGCCCTTATTGGCTTACTCCTTGCAGGACCTGAGCGAGCGGAATGTTCAACGGGAGGAGCTGAATGAGAAGGAAAGCCGTATTCAGCAACTTGAGGTTACGATGGGTATCGATGCGTTGTCAGGCGTCGATCAAGGTGTTCTGCTGCTTGATGATGAGCTCAATGTGGTACTGCTGAACGAAGCGTTTTCAGTGTTTCATGGGATTCCTGAGCGTATGCGTCAAGTGGGCACAGCGTATGAAACATTATTGCGTTACGCGGCGGAAGAAAATCTTTTTGGTGATGTTGACGTTGATGAATTAGTGAGGGAAAGAACTGCGTTAGTGAGGCGCGGTGAAGGCTACACGACCGACTTTGTTACCCGTCAGGGAAAAACGTTGTTGGCGACGGGCCGCTCTTTACGGGGTGGGGGTTATTTGTTTCTGCACAGTGATGTGACAGAACAACGGTTTAAAGAGCGGGAGGCGGAAAAGAAATTAGAGCAACTGGAACAAGTCCTTAGTCTCCAGGCAATCGATCATCTCGCGGTGGGCATGAGCGTCATTGACGAAACGATGAATCTATTGTTTTGCAATCGTGCGTATCAAGATATTTATGGGTTTCCGGCAGACCTGTGTGAACCAGGTGTTAGTTTGACTTCAATCGTACGTTATTTGGCCGAGCGGCGCGTCTATGGTGATGGAAACATAGAAACCCTCGTGACAGAGCGGGTTGAGATGACTCGTCATGCCCGGGAATATCAGCGCGATTTGACGTTACCGAGTGGTCGCATCATTGAAGTGATAGCACGCTATCTTGCTGGGGGGGCATCTGTGCTCGTTCATACTGATGTCACTCTCGAGCGACGTCGGGCACAAGAAAAAGAACAACGTATCGAAGAACTCGAGCACTCAATGGGTCTCGATGCTTTGTCAGATATTGACCAAGGCGTGCAGATTATCGGGCCAGATCTTGAAGTGGTATTGGTGAACAATACCTTTGCATCATTTTACGGTTTGCCACGGGAACTGTGTCAGCCTGGCACGCTCTACACAAAATTGGTCCGTTATGTAGCTGAAATGGGCGTCTTTGGTGAAGTCGATGTCGAGCAAGAAGTTGCCAAGCGAACCGCCATGGTACGCCGTGGCGACAGTTACACCACCGAATTTTCGCTGGCCGATGGCCGTGTCATCTTGGGTCGAGGGCGTTCGTTACGCGGCGGGGGCTATCTGTTATTGCACACTGATGTGACGGAGACTCACCGGAGAGAAAAAGAGAAACAACACCGCATTGAAGAGCTGGAGAGCCGCATCGGACTCGAAGCGTTGGATTATGTGGGCGTCGGCGTAAATATTGTTGATGGTGACTTTAACTACCTCTATAGCAACGAGCATTTTCAGACCATATATGGACTGGACACGCGGCTGACTTCTCCTGGAGCATCGTATGAATCTGCGCTGCGGTCAGTTGCTGAAAAGGGATTTTATGGTGAAGGTGAAGTAGAAGAGTTGGTCTCGTCAAGAATAGCGTTTGTTCGCTCGCAAGAGACTGGTCGAGTTGATGTCAAGCTGCCCTGCGGGCGGGTAATGAATATTCTGTCGCAGCGGCTTGTGTCGGGTGGCTATCTGTTTATACATACGGATGTAACCGAGGAGCGTCAGGAAATTGATCGTCTTCGGTGGACCGATCGGGTCACGGGTCTGCCCAATGCAGATGAAATGAGGGCGCGGGGCAAGGAGCGGTTGCTGAAGGCCCAAGAAGGGGGAGCGGGAGTTGCTGTACTGCAAGTTCAGATTGATCGATTTTCACGAATCAACGAGGCCTATACGGCGATAGTTGGTGATCAGCTCCTTGGACAGGTGGCGGCCCGCATACAAGGCGCTATCCGCGGTGTTGATTATGTGGCACGTGGCGGTAGCTACCATTTTGTAGTGGTTGCGGCGGCTCCAGATGCTAAGGTCATCGCAGCACAAATCGCTAGCGCTATCCGAATGGTCATGGTTGAACCCTTTAATCTTGGCAATGCGTCGGGCGCTGATACCGCATCGGTGATAGATAAATTACGTTTGACCTGTAGTCTTGGTTTTGCCTTGTATCCCAAGGATGGTGATGATTTTGATCAACTGATACATAAGTCGGGACTCGCGCTTCAGGCTGTTATCGACAAAGGCGGTGACGCTTGTCTAGATTTTGGTTGGGAGGTAACGCGGCGCCGGCATCATAATCGGGATCTGTTGATGGAGGCACAGCTGCGCGAGGCGATCGAATCTCAGCAGTTAATACTTTACTACCAGCCACAGGTCTCTCTAGTTGACGAGACTGTCATTGGTGCCGAGGCGCTTGTTCGTTGGAAACACCCGGAGCGCGGGATGATTTCACCGGACGAGTTTATTCCGATAGCGGAAGAGACACACTTAATTATTCCCATGGGCGATTGGATTCTAGATGAAGCCTGCCGCCAGGCGAGCGAATGGCGCGCGAGTGGTGTGCCTGATTTCACTGTGTCGGTGAATCTATCGCCAGTTCAATTTCGTCAACCCGACCTCGTCGCCCGAGTACGTCAGGCTCTTGAGCGGCATGGACTCCAAGGTGTTGATCTGGAATTGGAGATCACAGAATCGGTCGTAATTGATGATGTGGACAGTGTGACTGATACCGTTAACGCGATCAGATCTATAGGTGTTTCCCTTGCGATGGATGATTTTGGTACCGGTTACTCGGCCTTGAGTTATTTGACTCGATTACCGTTCCAAAAATTGAAAATCGATCAGTCATTCATTCGAGATCCGAATAGGAATAACTGGCCGATTGTGGGGGCCGTGATTCAACTTGCACGTGAACTGGGAATGCAAACCATTGCCGAGGGAGTGGAGAGCCGCGAACACGTAAACCATTTGGCCGAGCTCGGCTGTGACATAGGGCAAGGATACCTGTACAGCAAGCCGTTACCGCCTGCTGATTTTGTCGAGTGGATTGTCCAGCAATCAAGTAGTTCTGTGCAATCCCCACGATCCTTGGGCAATGAAATGTCATGACGACACCTGTTGAGAAGAACAAAGCGATAGTGGCGCTCGAGCGGCAGATGCGCGCAATTTTAGATGTCAGTGCGGATGGCATCATCACGTTTGATACCTTGGGCTTTGTTGTGGGCAGCAACCTAAGTGCGCAACGCCTCTTTCAATACTCCCCTGTCGAGCTCTTGGGCCTGGGGTTCTCCGCGTTGTTCGAGACAACGGATTCTTTTGATCAAATTAATGCTGGACAGTTAGACCAAGCAATGCGGCTAACGGCGGTTCGTGCCGATGGAAAACAATTTCCCGTTGACGTTCGTTATAGAAGCTTTGAATCAGGTGGCGAGTCTCGCCTGATGGGATCAATTCATGACGTGAGCGTAGAGGAAGAGTCCAGAGCGCAACTTCACCAAATGGAGCGCTTAGATCATTTGACGCGACTTTCCAATCGGAGTTTTTTTCAAGAGACGATTGAATCGTATCTGCAGGGTGTTGATGAGACGCAGCAGCAACTCGGCATCGTCATGATTGATCTTAATCGTTTTAAGCGGATCAATGAAAGTATTGGCCATAGTGCTGGTGATGAAGTTCTGCGGACAGTCGCACGACGATTAGAAAGTGGTGCGACCCAGGCAGTGAAGGCGTCGGGCGGGAAGCTCACGATCAAGGTCGCCCGGTTAGGTGGTGACGAGTTCGCGGTGGTAGTAGTGCGGATTGGGCAGGACGATGCATTGTTACAGGTTGATGTCAATGTGGCGGTTGATCATTTACTAGCCGAATTAGCGCGAACCGCATTTTTCGCTGGTGACACGCCAATGTGGATTACTGGTAGCGCAGGCATTGCCTTACATCCTCGCAATGGCCGCGATTATTCAACATTGCTCAAGAAGGCCGATGCCGCCTTGCATCACGCTAAATCAAGTAGTAGCGATGTTGACTTCTATCGTGACGACATGCAGTTGACGCCGTCGTTCTATCTAAAGACGGAAGTCGATCTCTACGCTGCGTTACTGGAACAACAGTTTGTGCCGTATTTTCAGCCTCGGGTGAATCTCGAAGACGGTCGTTTGGTTGGGGCAGAAGCCCTGGTTCGTTGGCAGCATCCCAACAAAGGCCTGTTGTCACCTGGAGATTTCTTGCCCGTTGCCAAAACAGTCGGATTAATCAGTCGTATCGATTTGCAAATGTTAGAGCTAACCTGCCGGCAGATAGCATACTGGCGCCATACTGGAGCGCCCGACATTGTCTTCTCGATCAACGTATCTGAGCAACTGCTGAAGTCGGGCCGCTTGTTGTCGGAGATTGAACGTGCGCTAGGCGCTCACGGGCTTGAAGCCAGCTGCCTGGAGGTCGAAATTAATGAAGAAGTATTGATGGAAGATGTGGTTAGTGCCATCGAAGAGCTTCAAGGGGTGAGAGAGCGTGGTGTGAAGGTGTCGATAGACGATTTTGGAACTGGACGTACCGCGCTTCGATGGTTGCACGACCTGCCGGTCGACATCATGAAAATTGATCAGTCTTTTATCCTCGATCTCGCGAATCATCCGGAGACACAGGCAGTTGTCAAAAGCGTGATTCAGTTGGGGCAGGGATTGGGATTAGAAGTGGTAGCTGAGGGTATCGAATCAAGTGAGGATGAGGCGGTGTTGAAAGCGCTTCATTGTGTAACGGGTCAAGGGTACTACTACGCGAAGCCGATGTTGGCCACAGAGTTCACGGAGCGTTTCATGAAACGGGCTTAGTCCCTCGACGCTGAGTTTTTCTCGCGCCGGGGTTGTCGTGGAAAAAGCGTTGTAGTGTTCAGCGACTGCAGACAGCAAGCACTTGCTTCAGGTCAGTTAGGCCTTCAATACATTTGACCACACCGTCTTGTAGCAACGTTGTCATGCCACCTGAAATGCTGAACTCGCGTATTTCGGTAGCACCGGATTGTCGTTGGATGGCCTCGCGGATGGTGTCACTGTTGATCAGGAGTTCATGCAGCGCCACTCGACCCCGATAACCGGTGTTGTCGCACTTAGCGCATCCCGGCGCTTTCCATAGTTTCAGCACGCCACCATCAGTCAAACGATCGACCTCTTGGCGGCCAAGATATCGGCAAAACTCTTCGAGTTCTGTGGCAGTTGCCGAGTATTGCTCTTTGCAACTGGTGCAAAGTCGCCGGGCGAGCCGTTGGGCTAGCACCCCTAGTAAAGCATCCGAAAACGAAAAGGGTTCGAGGCCCATGTCGACCAAGCGTGTAACAGTTTCGGGTGCACTATTGGTGTGTAAGGTAGAGAACACAAGGTGGCCCGTTAGTGATGCTTCTACACCCGTGCTTGCTGTTTCTTCATCGCGCATTTCGCCGACCATGATCACGTCCGGATCGGCGCGAAGAAATGCCCGCATTGCCGCGGCAAAAGTAAAGCCGATTTGAGGGTGCACTTGCACCTGACGCAGCCCCGGTTGTGTGATTTCCACTGGATCCTCGGCAGTCCAGATCTTTCGATTGACTTCGTTGATGGCAGCAAGCATTCCGTGTAGCGTAGTCGTCTTGCCAGAACCGGTCGGACCTACGCATAGAATGAGTCCAAAGGGCTGGTTGATCAGGCGGGTTAGTTCAGTGAGATTACGCTGGCTGAATCCCATTTCATCGAGTGGGGGAGGTTCAGTGTTGGCTAATATGCGGAGAACGACGTCTTCATTTTCTCCGGCGGTCGGCAGAGTGGCCATTCGCAGTTCAATGTTGCGGCTACCAATGCGGAATGGAATCTTTCCATCCTGAGGTTTGCGGCGTTCGGCTATGTTCAGTCGGCCCATGATTTTCAGCCGTGCCACCAGTGATTCGCGTAATGCAGGTGGCATACGACGGTAGATGTGGCACTGCCCGTCGACACGAAAACGAATGAGCACATCATCTTTGTCACCATTCGGTTCTATGTGAATGTCCGAAGCTCGTTGCCGGTAGCCATCGAGGACGATGCGATTAACTAATTTCACGACATCGGAACTTTGTCCGAGTTCGCTAAGATCGCCGAGATCCTCTTCGGCTGCCATGGAGGTTGCCCCTTCGCCCTGGCCTGCCCCGCTAACACCGGATTGGTCAATGTATTGGTTGATTTGACTGGGAGCGGCAACCAGTTCCACGATGCGTTTTCTGGTGGAAAACCGAAGCGCATCAAGAGCATCCGCGGATAGCGGATCGCTCATGGCTACTGTGATTGAAAAATCATCGGATCTGACAGGAAAGACGGCATATTCTCGAATCACCTTTTTAGGGATTTCTGAAACGGCAGAGGACTGCAGCGTGAGCGTTCGGAGATCGACAAACTCAAGTCCAATTTTCTGCGCTAGTGTTTGCCCTATGGCAATTTCGCTAACAATGCCCGATTCGACAAGAACTTCGCCCAGGCGTTTGCCCGGTTGGCTTTTCTGCTTCGCCAGGGCGGCGTTAATGTCAGCGTCGGTGGCCAGACCCTCGCTGACCAGGACTTCGCCAAGCCGCAGGCGCCGACGGTTCTGCGCTGAGATGACCTGATTCGTAGCGGTTTGAGGAGAAAGGGCCATAGCAAAGTCGATGACGAAATGGCGATTAATTCGGTTAGCTGAAGCTTATTGTAACGGCGATTAGTGTTATTGATGTGTTTCATAACGTTATCGGTGTATTATGAGACACCAATAAAGTTAAAGAGTACTTATCAATGCTGCCTGATGTTCCTTACGCTGATTTTGCCACTCGGCTTATTGATGCGATGACAGTGGCCGGTCATGGCGCGCACGCCGGGAGTTGGTCTCGAATCCCCGTTGAAATCGAACCGTTACGCCGTGAAGCAGGAGCGAAAAGCCTGACGACTGCTCGCAAATACCTCGAAGGGCTTGCGTTCCCTAGACGTCATCGGTTGGAGCGCATTGCCGAGTGGCTCGGCGTCACGGTCGAGTGGCTGTCCAGTGGATCCGGTCCGCGCCACGAAGCGGAGCGTGAGGCTGTGGCCTACGACCTGCCGGCGGAAGCACTTGCGCTGGCCAATGCGTGGTGGAGTCTTCCAAGACACTACCGCGAACCGATCCGGAGTTGGATCATCATGGCATCGATCATGAACCATTTGCCTGACGAATCGAAAGTTTTGCCGGCAGCTGCGCAGGGATTAGAACGCCGACGTCAACCGCGTACAACAGCACCGCTAGATAACTGAGCGGTAGCGCGCACGCAGCAACGTGGCGCACTGAACTTGCGGCAAACGACGCGTGCGTGATCGTATAGGCATTTTTGTTGGCATCTTAAAGTTTGGGTTGTCCATTACCTAACTTGTTCGCCTCATTCCCCGTTAGCATACAGACTAAAGGTCTTGCCAGGATCACCCTCATCTCGAGGGCATTCACCTAAATAGCCGCGTCGTATTGGAAGCGCATTGTGCTCAACGATAATATGAGCAGTGCACTGTTTGGCTAAAGTTTGTTAGCTTCGACATAACTGCGTGAGTAGGTAGTTTTAAGAAAAGCATACCAATTTGGCATGCCTTCCATTAGAGCAAAGTCAGCGGCCGATCGGTGACCGCAAAGGGTATGTCATATCATCTGGCTGGGCTGGCATCGGATCGTTTGTTGGGGCTTAGAGCAGTCAATAATGCGGATCAATTCTATGTGATGACAGGTCCGACCAGAAGCCAGAAGATAGATCGCAACTCTCGAGCGCTGTATCTCGGCGCCGTCGAAAGAGCCTTCGATGTGCTCAGAAAGGGAAGTGCAAACCAGTCCGTTGATTCGTCGCTTGCAATGAGTTTGATCATCCAGTTGATGTAATGGGGCTCAGCGACTGTCTTAGAAGGCTACATGATCGCCTCCATGGTTCACTGTAATTCGGTGGATAAAAAAGTAGAATATTAATTCCCTTAGATTATTTGGAAAAAACAATGATGAAATTAATGACGGCATTAGCTTTCTTCGCGTTGATTAGTGTTGGGTCCCCGACATGGGCGGCTGAGGTCTCGACCGAGATCAAGGCGAAGACCCAGCTCAGCATGGCTAAGTTTATGAAGTCCCGATCAGACGCTGATGGTCGGTTTCATTTTGTAGACGACAAGACCAATAAGGCAGCGTTCGGATTTTCCGCCAATGTTCATCCCATGGTGGTGCCCTACGGGCAACACATTTTTGTGTGCTCGGAGGTTGTTCTTGAGAACGGAGAGCGTATAACGGCAGATTTTCTAACTGTCAATATTAATGGCACCTATCAGGTGGTTGAAGTCATTATGAACAACCGTGATCGGGTTAAAGGCATGATGAAAGACAAGTAGTGAAATTCACGATCTTTCCGAAGTTTATTTTTCTGACTACATTGTTTGTCGTTGTGCTTAGTGGTGTCACACTTTACGCATTCAGTCATTTCCGCGTGAAGTACTACGAAGGCCACGCGTCCGCTCAACTCGCAACGGCGGTTGTGGGCAGCGGCGGCATGATTGAGACCGCCGCTGCAGTAGGGCCGCCAGAAGCGCGTAATGCACTGTCGTTGTTTTCAATGTTTCCTTTCGCGCTGTGTGTCGAGATGACGCTCCCTTCAGGCACGGTTCATCGTTGGCCGCCGATTAACTGCACTATTATTCAAGAAGAGAAATATCCGCTGAATTATCCTGGGGTGTTTTCTAACGGTGGTGATCTGCGTGTTTGGGTGTCACACAAGTGGGTGGAGGATCAAGTCTTTGGGGAAATAAAGGTCGCACTGGTAGCGATGGGAGTTTTCCTGTTGATTTTTGTGCTGGGTAGTGGGTTGTTGTTTTATCGAGTGGTGGGGAGATCCGTGCGATTTCTGGTGGCCAGTGTGCGTGATGTTGCACAAGACCTGACCAACTTCGAGGAAATACGAAAACTGTCCCGTGACGAAATCGGTGAGTTGACTGATGCACTCAACAGATTGTTTGAGCGGGTACGCGGATATCAGGCGGATCTACTGAAACTAGCTGAGACTGATTCGCTTACTGGCATTTATAACCGCCGCAAGTTTTTTGAGGAAGCAGAGAAGAACTATGCCCAGCATGGGCCGCAGTTTTTCATGGTGGTGGCTGATCTGGATTTCTTTAAACAAACGAATGACACATACGGCCATACGATAGGCGATCAGGCGCTTCAATTGGTAGCGCGTCTTTTTGGTGCTTCTATTCGCACTACGACGGGTGATCTTGTGGGGCGGCTCGGTGGTGAGGAATTTGGGATCGCGATCACCTGCGATGATCTTAAGA
>Ga0187827_10004754_pt1 | contig 16444 bp, 14 predicted proteins | sample ETNtaG_39_FD_167969 | JGI IMG/M metagenome (GOLD analysis project Ga0187827, IMG submission 167969) | Marine microbial and viral communities from oxygen minimum zone, Eastern Pacific Ocean - ETNP2014_SV_150_PacBio MetaG (Illumina Assembly) | ecosystem: Environmental > Aquatic > Marine > Hypoxic...
GAAGCAGATACTGTAGCAGTAGCAACGTTAGTTAGGTCTATTTCAACATCTTCAATTAGAGTAGCAGTATAAGAAGCTGGACCATTTAAAGTCAAAGTAATGTTTGACTGAAGACCAGCAGCATCTTTGTCATCTAAAGCTGCGATATCTAAAGTAGCACCTTTCTTAGTTGTAATAGTAAATGCTGAACCATATCTTGCAAGAGCACCTAAATCAACGTTAGTTGCACTTGATAATGCCAATGTGTGACTTGTTTCAGAGCCATCGGCACCTGAAGCAATACTAGTAACAGAAGCAAGAGCACCCATATCAAAACCTGTAATCTTTGTAGAATACGAAGTTGTGATAGTCATAACAGTAGCAGATGTTAATGCCGTAGCAGAAATTGCACCCGCTTGAGTAATATCCATCACAGTAGCAGCAGTCAACTCATTAAAAGTTGCAGCATACCCTGTAGCAGAACCAGAAGAATACGTAAACGCACCATTCATAGTCTTAATTCTGTCTATAAAAGTTTGTATATCAGTATCAGAAATTGTAGAATCATCTGTTATCGTAACAGCTGCATTCATTAAGGCAACTTTGTTCCCTAATGCAAGGGCAGAAGCCATTGACGCAGCACTGTTAATAGTAATAGCAGTAGCATAAACATTATTAGATACTAATAAATCAGCTAAATCAGTTTCCACAGCAGTCAGACTAGTCTGTAATGCAGCAACTTCAGCAGCAGTAGCAGTAGATGCTATTTGCGCTTCGATTGCATCAATTTCAGCTTGTAAAGTAGTTAATGAAGCTGAAAGACCAGAAAGATCTACTTCAGGAATTGCATTTACAGCAGCAGTAGCAGCATCCGCAGATGCACCAGCAGCAGTAGCAGCAGTACCAGCAGCAGTAGCAGCAGCTTGAGCTGCAGCTATCCCAGACTGAAGACCAGCAATAGTCCCAGAAAGAGAAGCAACTTGACCTGATAAAGATGATAAACCGTCAACCTGAGACTTTAATGCACTAATTTGAGCATTTAAATCATCAAATTGATCGTCGTAGTTTTGACATCCCACAAAAACTAGTGAGGCAGCCAAAACGGTTAATAATCCTTTTTTCATTGTTTTAAAATTTAATTTATATTTAATTTGTATATTTTTCATATGAACGTTCATGTTACATATTTTAATGTACACACACGTATGAACAAACATCGTGCCAAAAGAGAAACATTAATTGATAAGAAACTTGTTAAAGCCTATATTTACTATGAGAAACACAATTTACATAAATTTTATTTTTACTATATTTTTAACTATATCCTGTGAAAAAGGGATACCTGAAACAGATATTAGCTGCAATGAGCTAAAAGAAGAAAATGGCCTAATATATATGAATACTAAAAAATTTTCTGGATCATGCTATACAACTTATGATTTAAATCTCGAAAAAGATGAGATTAGAAGCTACAAAAACGGCCAACAACATGGTATTTGGGTGAAATATCATTTAAATGGGATAATAGATTATCTTGGTAATGCTAAAAATGGTCTTATACATGGAGAATATTCTAGCTTTTACCCTGATGGAACACCTAAAGAAAAGGGGGAAATGAAGAAGGGATACAGAGAAGGAGAGTGGGTTTTATATAATGAAAACGGAGAGTTAATAAGGACAGAACTTCATAAGAACAGAGCATTAATCAGTTCTTTTAATCATTAAATATGAAAACAAATACATTTTTACTTAGTCTAGTTATTATAGCAAATTATGGCTGTTCAAACAACGAAACATCAATAATAACAATAGATACACATGATGATATTAATGTTATAAACTTTACAGATTCATTGAATTATACAATGAATACTGATACACAGGTAAATTTACCCCTAATGAGGGAGGGAGGCCATGACGTAGCTTGGTTTGTAGTATATACAGGACAAGGGGATCTTGATGAGGAAGGGTATAAGGCTGCACAAGAAAATGCAATGGCTAAATTTGATGCGATAAATAGACTTGTATCAGTATATGCGCCGGATCTGATAGAATTAGCATTAACTTCAGATGATGTCTACAGAATTTATAAAAAAGGGAAAAAAGTTGCAATGATTGGTGTAGAGAATGCATATCCAATAGGTCTTGACACATCTAATGTTAGAAAATACTGGGAAAAAGGTGCAAGATATATGTCCTTAGCGCATAATGGGCATAGTCAATTCTCTGACTCTAACACTGGGGAGAGAGACGCTGTCTACTTACATAATGGTTTAAGTGATCTAGGAAAAGAAATGGTTCGTTTACTTAATTATTATGGTATAATGATAGATATTTCGCATCCTTCAAAAGAAGCAATACGCCAAATGATAGAGCTTAGCAAAGCACCTGTTATAGCCTCTCACTCCTCTGCTAGAGCCTTAAGAGACCATTCACGAAACCTAGATGACGAACAGTTAGCCTGGGTTAAACAAAATGGAGGTGTTATACAAACAGTAGCTTTAGGCAATTATCTTACTGATAGAGAGGATCCGCCGCCAAAGATTTAAGATTTTATTGACCATATTGATTATATGGTAGATAAAATAGGAATTGATCATGTTGGAATTAGCTCTGATTTTGATGGAGGTGGTGGAATAGAGGGTTGGAAAGATGCTTCTGAGACTAAAAATGTAACTTCAGCACTTAGAAATAGAGGATATTCCGATGGTGAAATAGCTAAAATATGGGGAGGAAACCTAATGAGAGTGCTTGATGAGGTTCAAAACATAGCAGAACAAATGCAAAAAGGTGAGTTATAGGTGAAACTTTTGACCTAATCTTGCAATATTAAAGCCCTTTTTGAGAATATTCTTTGATATATAACTATTAATATCAAGCATCTGATTGGTATGATTCATATGAATAAAATAGACCTTATTCCTTTGTTCATAAGGTAAATCAGACAATAAATCCATGGTTTCCTTAACTAAAGGATGAGGAATTTCTTCAATATTCCTATTTATTTCTGTATTTGAATAAAATGTAGCGTCAATAAAGGCATAATCAACATTTGAGAGCATTTCCACTATATTCATTGACCACTTGTCCCATTTATCAATATCTGGAAGGAAAAGTGCGGTTTTATTAGGTCCAAGTATTAAAAATGCTGCAGTTTCAGAAAATTCATCTCTATGTGGAACTTCAATAGGAACAACACTTAAATTAGGTTTAATTTCAATATTATCTCTAAAATTGATCTTATTTAATGCTATATTCTTAAGGCTTACTAGTTGCGACCATGGTCCATTAAGACTAATAAAATCATACATTCTAGGTAAAACATTAACCTTAACACCCTTTGATCCTAGGGCTTCACGCCCAAAATACATTAAACCTGCATAATGACCGATATGGGCATGGGTAATAAATATGTCTTTTGGGAGTAGAAACTCACTAAATATATCATTACTTATCAATCTTAATTGATCTGATATGTCAGGAGTAACGTCAAATAAAGAATATTCTTTATTTTCTGTGTCAACTAAAGCTAAAGATGTTACATAATATTGTTTTTTTTCATTAAATGCATTAATACAAATTTTTTCATCACATCCAATATGAGGTAAACCTGCATCTTGAACATTTCCAAGAACATAAATAAATGGTGAATTATTATTTTGAGAAAAAACTAAGGAAATTGAGAAAATCAAAATTACTATACATAATCCAATTTTAAATAGATTATGGATAGAGAATTTTATTAAGTTTTCAGAGTTCATTTAAGTTAATTTACAATATTTAAAATGAAAAATTTATACCAAAATAGAAATTTCTTTTTGGAGCAGGCTCATAATACCTTTTTCCAAATGCGTTTATTCTAATGTTATCATAGTAATCTTGGTTGAAAATATTATTAGCACCTAAAAATATTTCACTATTACTCAATATTTGTTTTGAGTATTTTATATTAAGTAGGTTGTATGAACTAATTAAACTTTCGTTTAAGTTATCTGCATATCTTTCGCCAATAAGTCTGTTAGATATTGTCAAAGATCTTCTTCTAGAGAGTTTAAAGATTAGCTCCAGGTCTAATATTTGATTTGGAATACCTGGAATTAAATTATCGGTAATGTTATTCCCATCAATTACAAAATCTTTAAATTTATTTTTGCTCAAGGTGTATGATACATTGAACTTGCCTCCATTAAAGAATAATTGAGAACTTAACTCTAAACCATATCTAGATGTTGAGCCAACATTTTGATAAAAATTCTTTCCTGGAAATTTCTCAAGCTCATACGGAAGTATTTCATTGTCTGAACTTATTACATATGCAACGGTTTCAAGTACGATATTTGAAAATGATTTTCTCCAGCCAATTTCATAATTTACAGAAGAACTTGATTTCAAATCCTCATTTAAGCCGTTACCATTTGGATTATTGGAAAGCTCATTTAATGTTGGAGTTTCAAAACTTGTTCCTAATGAGAAGAAAATATTATCAGATGAGTTAATACTGTAAGATAAACCAAAAGATGGGTTAATCTTATCTAAAATGACTGAACTACTTGAATATGTTCCAATATTATTTATATCATATCTGACACCGTATCTAATAAGAACCCCTGAATTAAAACTTGTTTGGCTAACTAAGTAGAGTCCTATGCTCTTGAATTTTTCAATTTGATCAAAAGTCATTTCACCCTGATCGCCAAAGTCATTCTTAAACCTTTTTCTGTCATCTGATTGATTAAGATAATCAAGTCCTAATACAATAGTTCTAATTTTATTATCTAAATCGAATGTTCTAGTGTACTTTGATCCAAATCCATAATAATCTCTATCTAGTGAAATAACACCTCCATAGTTAAATGGGAGTTTTGAGAAAAAATCTCTTTTTTGATAAAAGAAATAACTATCAAAGAATGAATCTTCATCTTTTTTATGATTCCATGAAAAGCCAGTCTTTAAATGCTTTACTTTTTCATACGTATCATAATCAATATTATTTTTTCTTGCTTGTCTTCGATCATTTTCTACTTCGCTAAGCTTTAATCCACCTGCATCATATGCGTATGGACTGTTTGCATAATTTATCTGCCAAACTATTTTATTCTTGTCATCTAGATCATTAATATATTTTAAATTTAAAATACTTGATTTGTATCCGCTCTGATCTCTGTAACCATTTGATCTTCTTTTATCATAGTGAATAACTAAACTTGAATTCTTCCAATCTAAAATTCTCGTTTGTTGAAGGGATTGATATTGATAGGCTCCAAAAATTCCTGAAAATTTATAGTATTTCTCAGAACTATCTGTCAACGTGTTAACGCTTATCACTCCTCCTGACGAATTTCCATAAAGATTTGCATTAGGACCTCTTAAAATTTCAATATTAGATATTAAGCCTAGTGGAAGATTATCTAACTGACTTTGGCCATCTGGTGTTGTTTCTGGAATTCCATCAACTATTAATTTTATACCTCTTATTCCAAATGATGATCTTGCTCCAAATCCTCTAATAGAAATCTTAAGATCTTGAGAAAAGTTGTGTGAAGAAGTTGTAAATAATCCTGGAATATTTTTGGTAAAATCTGAAAAAGAAGATTGAGAATTAAAGTTCTTGTCTAATCTGAAATTCTTAACAGAAACTGATAGAGGAATTTGCTTATTGTTTGAATTAATCTTTGTTGACTTAACAATTACATTCTCTAGATCAATCTTTTGAATTGTATCATTTTGGATAGAACCAAAGGCTAAAAAGGGGATGAGAAATATGACTTTATTGATAAATCCTAACATAATCTATTTCATATGTTGCTTGATCAAATCCTGGCGCTACATATCCGTCTGTCCAGTGCCCTCCAACTGCTAAATTTAATATCAAGAAAAATGGTTTATCGAAAGGCGAATGTTGAGCTTGAAGTGGAAATTCAAAATACATTTCATCGTCTATAAAAAATTGAATTTTATCAGGAGCCCATTGAATTGCATATGTGTGAAATTGATCAAAAGGGTTTTCAATAATTTTTTCAGCTCTAACAAAATTTTCTTGACCTGTAGCCATAAAAATTGTATTTGGGATGTTTGCATATTGAGATTTATGATCAAGGGGTCCATAATGAACTGCTGATGAAATTAAGCCAGGATCATCTACAGTAGAATCTTTTACATAATCTCCATGTTCTAAAATGTCTAATTCTCCACAGTAGGGCCAACCAATTACATCATAATTAGCTCCAAGTAACCAAAATGCAGGCCACATACCCTCCCAATTAGGAAGTTTAGCTCTAAGTTCTACCCTACCATAAGTAAATTCATATTTATCTTGAGTATTAATTCTTGCTGAAGTGTAATTCTTACCATTAAAGCTTTCATACTTAGCTGTAATCTTTAAAAGACCATCTTCTATTTTTATATTATTTTCTTTGTCGGTATAATACTGAAGCTCGCCATTCCACCAGCTTCCATTATTAGGGGCAACTGTTTCTATACTCCATTTATCAAGAGATATTGACCCGTCCACATCAAATTCATCAGACCATTTAAGCTCATTATTAAACACATAAGTATCTACTGGTGTATTTATATTATTACTGTTGTTGTTCGTAATTGAGCTATTATTATCTGTAGTATCTTTTGATTTGTTACAAGAGACAGCTAAAAACAGAAATAGTAATGAGAGGAAATGATTCTTTTTCATAAATTTCTTTTGAAGATAATTTTTTCCAAATCTAATAATATTTATCATTAGTACATAAAGATTTTTAATCAATGATAATTATTTTTATTCTTTTAATTTTTCTATATTTCAAAAGAATAAAAAAGATAAAGCATGCCCTCTGAATCATATGAAATTGTTCCATCATTGATTAATGGTGAATGGTTGTCAATTAATAAAGACAAGTATACCAACGTTTATAATCCTGCAAAAGGAGAAATAATATCAAAAACTCCAATGTGCGGTAATAAAGAGTTAGATAAAGCTGTTGAAGCTGCAGAAAAAGCCTTTGTTTCATGGTCTAGTTTGCCTTCCAATAATAGAGCTCAAATTCTTTTTAATTACAGGTCTTTACTAAAAGATAATTTAGAAGAAATTGCAAAAATAATTTCAACAGAAAATGGTAAAACTCTAGCTGAGGCCAAAGGTGATATTCAAAGAGGATTTGAAGTTGTTGAATTTGCATGTGGCATTTCTCAACTCTCAAAAGGTGAAAGTCTAGCAGAGGTTGCACCTAATATTGATGCCACAACAATTAGAGAACCTCTTGGAATTTGTGCTGGGATAAGCCCTTTTAATTTCCCTGCAATGGTTCCAATGTGGATGTTCCCTTTAGCAATAGCGTGTGGAAATACATTTATTTTAAAACCTAGCGAAAAGGTTCCTTTAACTGCCGTCAAACTAGTAAAGCTTTTTGAAAAAGCTGGATTGCCTAAAGGAGTTTTAAACCTAATCCATGGTGGTAAAGAAATTGTTGATGGATTGTGTACACATCCAAAAATCAGTGCTATAAGTTTTGTCGGATCATCTATTGTTGGACATCATGTTTATTCTCTTGCATCACTCAATGGTAAAAGAGTTCAAGCTGGAGGTGCTGCAAAAAATGCTCTTCTAGTAATGGGAGATGCAGAACCTGATTCAACATTAAGAGCAATTATGAGTTCTTCTTTTGGCTGTGCTGGACAAAGATGTATGGCTGGTTCTTTATTAGTTGGTGTTGGTGACGTTAAAGAGTCATTAAAAGAAAAGGTTAGTGGAGCTATTGATAAACTTATTGTTGGAGACCCAATAAAAAATGAAAAAACTGAAATGGGACCAGTTATTGATAGCAACTCACAAGAGAGAATTTCAAAAATAATTGAAAAAGTAGAAAAAAACGGGGCATCACTGATAAACGATGGAAGAAAACTTATCGATAATGATGGGTACTTTATAGGACCAACTTTATTTGATAATGTTAACCCTGACATGACAGTATTCAGTGAAGAAATTTTTGGGCCTATATTGTCTATTTTAAATCCAAAAAATTTAACAGAAGCTATCCAATGGTTGAACAAATTAAATTATGGTAATGGGGCAACTATTTTCACAACTAGTGGCGCTTCAGCAAAAGAATTTAGAGCATCCATTAAATGCGGTATGGTAGGAATTAACGTTGGTGTTCCTGCTCCTATGGCAATGTTTCCATTTTCAGGTTGGAATGAATCTTTTTATGGAGACTTACATATGCAAGGATCAGAAGGAGTTATGTTTTATACTCGTCAGAAAGTTATTCTTTCTAGATGGGATGACTCATACAAAGACAAACAAGGATGGTAAAAAATAAACTATAGCTATGGCGTTAATACCACATGATGGCATTTCACTAATTTCAATTACAAGAGGATTCCTTGGAATATCAACAATATTGGTTATAGCTTACTTACTAAGTAATAATAAAAAAAATATTGATTGGAAAACAATAGGTATTGGTGTTTTAAGTCAATTTATTATTGCTATTGGTGTTATAAAAGTTGATGCAGTTACAATCTTTTTTGAAAAAATAGGGGAAGTGTTTTTAGCAATTGTAGTGTTTACTAATGAGGGATCTAAAATTCTTTTTGGAGAATTAGCTAACTCTGAAAAGTATGGAGCAATTTTTGCGTTTCAGATTCTCCCAGTTATTATATTCTTTTCTGCTTTAACATCTGTCTTATATTATTATGGGATAATTCAAAAAGTAGTTCAAGGAATGGCTTGGCTTCTTACCAAATTATTAAATATCTCCGGACAAGAAAGTCTTGCAGTAGTAGGAAATATTTTTCTTGGCCAAACAGAAGCGCCGCTTCTTGTTAAAGGATATTTAAACAAAATGAATAGATCAGAATACTTTCTTTTAATGACTGGTGGAATGGCAACTGTTGCAGGAAGTGTTCTTGCTGCATATATTGGTTTTTTAGGTGGCGATGATCCTGTTCAAAGAGTAGAAGTTGCAAAAAATTTAATAATAGCATCTGTTATGGCTGCCCCTGGAGCAATAGTAATTTCAAAGTTAATGTATCCTCAAACCGAAAAAATAAATAAAGACTTTAAAGTGAATGAAGAAATTACTGGGGAGAATTTATTAACTGCTATAACAAATGGAACAAGAGATGGAATAAAAATGGCTGTTAACGTGGGGGCTATGTTACTAGTATTTCTTGCACTTATCGCTTTAATAAATGGAATACTATTTCAAGGTGCAGATTTATTTGGCATAAACGATTGGATAAAAAACAATACTGTTTATGAATCTCTTTCTTTAGAATTAATGTTAGGTTATATTTTCGCACCTCTAATGTGGTTAATTGGAATCGCTAAAGAAGATATGACATTAATGGGTCAACTTTTAGGGGTTAAAATTGCTGCAAGTGAATTTGTTGCTTATATCGAGTTAGCAAGTCTAAAAGATCTAACTAGCGTAATCCATTTAACATATGAGAAATCTGTTATAATGGCAACTATAATGTTGTGTGGTTTTGCAAATTTTGCTTCAATAGGGATTCAAGTTGCAGGGATTGGAATACTTGCTCCTAAAAAATATAAGCTTCTAACTGAATTAGGTTTTAAAGCAATGATTGCCGGAACTCTTGTTTCACTTTTATCGGCAACTATGGTTGGAATGATTTTAGGCTAAATTACCTTGTAGTTGACATTTTTTTCCAAAACTTCATAAGTAAATAAACAGATAGAATCGAAATACCTAGAAAGGTAAAGCCTAGATTAATTTGTCCATATAGTATATACCCAATCCCAAATAAAATACTATAAACAGATGAGCTTCCAAAGACCATACATAAAATACCATTAGGGACATCCCATTTTTCTTTTGTTCCACTTATATTAATGCCATTCTCTTCTGAAACCTGAACTACTTTTTTCCATCCTGGGCCACCTGGTTGTATTTTCTTATAAAAGTTTTGTAAAGTTTCCATCGAAGACGATGGAGTCATAAAAGTTACAATAATCCATGAAATTGTAGTTAAGGTTACGCCTAATATTAACTTTTGTTCAACTGAAAAATCATTTGGGAAAAACTCAAAACATAAAGCGATTAAAAAAGAAACAATCATTGCCGTTAATTCGCTATATACATTTATCCTATACCAAAACCATCTAAGAATAAATATAAGCCCTGTTCCAGCGCCTATTTGTAAAATTATCCCAAATGCTTGAAGCGAATTATTAAGATACAGGGCAAAAAAAGCAGATACAGCCATAAGCAAAACAGTAAAGACTCTTCCAATAAAAACATAATGTTTTTCTGATTTATTTTTCACATAAAACCTTCTATAAAAATCATGAACTAAGTAAGAAGATCCCCAATTTAAATGAGTAGATATTGTTGACATAAATGCTGCAATTAACGATGTGACTAAAAGGCCTAGTAGTCCTGAGGGTAGAAAAGATATCATAGCAGGATAAGCTAAATCATGTCCAACAATTGTGTTTGGAAAAGCTTCTTGAAGAGAATTCAGATCAGGAAAAACGATAATTGATGCAAGGGCAATCAATATCCATGGCCAAGGCCTAACAGCATAATGCATGAAATTAAAAAGTAATGTTGCCCATATAGCATTTTTTTCATCCTTTGCTGATAGCATCCTTTGTGCAATATAGCCTCCGCCACCAGGCTCTGCTCCTGGATACCAAACTGACCACCACTGCACAGCTATTGGAATTATAAAGACTGCAATAAAAAGATCTCGATTCGCAAAATCAGGTATTAAACTAAGCTTAGGTATAACATCAGGGTGAGATAAAAGATTAGATAAGCCTTGAATTTGAGGTAAATTAACTATCTCATATGCAGCCCAAAAAGTTGCTCCCATTGCAAGAATAAACTGAAAAAAGTCAGTTATTAGAATTCCTCTTAAGCCACCTATAGAGCTATATGTAACAGTTATAATACATGAAATTAGAAGGGTTTGAACCGGATCTAATCCCAATAAAGCTCCACCTATTTTTATACCTGCCAAGCACACACTCGCCATAATTAAAACATTAAAAACAGCTCCTAAATAAAATGCTCTAAACCCTCTAAGAAATGCAGCACCTCTTCCGCTATATCTTAATTCATAAAATTCAAGGTCTGTTAAAACTTTTGACCTTCTCCACAGCTTCGCATATATAAAAACAGTTAACATTCCAGTTAATAGAAATGCCCACCAAACCCAATTTCCTGCAACTCCATTTGTACGAACAATATCTGTAACCAAATTTGGAGTGTCTGCAGAAAAGGTAGTTGCGACCATTGAAATTCCTAATAACCACCAAGGCATTTTTCTTCCTGACAAGAAAAACTCTGTAATGTTTTTACCAGACTTTCTTGAAACAATTATTCCTATAAGAAGAGAGATAACAAAAAATGAGACTATTATAAGCCAATCAATATTATTTAATTGCATTGTAAAACTATTATCTTAGTATAATAAAAACGGTTTATTATGCATTATAGTAAATATATAATTTATTTGGTATTTACAATATCTTTTTTTCAATTAGTGTCTGCGCAGGATAATTCTAATAGCTCCTCAAAAGGTATAAAATTATCTTCCGAACCAAAAAAGAAAAAATCATTATTAAACCCTAGTAACTTTAGTAACCCCTTTTTAAAAAAACTGAAAAACAAAGATGTAAAAGATTTTTTTCCAGATAGTGATATGAATAAAAATTCATCAGAAGACTTTATTGATAATACTAAATACTATCTGACTAGATTAAATGCTCAAGCAAATGAATCTAAAAAAAACATAAATAAGTTTAAGGTTGATATGTTTTTAGGGGAAATAAGTACTGATGGAGAACTTATTACTATTGTCTTAAGAGATCATGAATATCCAGATGGAGATATAATAGAGGTTTTAGTTAATGATAAGATTGTGTTGCCGGCTATCCTTCTTTCTGAAAAAGCAGTTGGGTTTAAACTAGATTTAAAAGCTGGATTTAATGTAATAGATTTTGTTGCATTAAACCAAGGAAGTTCTGGGCCTAATACGGCTGAAGTAAGAGTGTATGACGATATCGGAAATCTTGTAGGAAATAACCGTTGGAATCTTGCTACCGGAGTTAAAGCAACATATATAGTTTATAAAAACTAGCTATAAACTTCTAACATTCCATTGATAAATTTATCAACTTCTTCACTTGTTCCAGTGCTTATTCTACACCAATCATAAAATGGGGGAAAAGGTCTACCTATTATTACTCCCTTGTCAAGCATTTGAGCACCTAGTTCATCAATATGTTTTTTAGATTCGAAGAAAATAAAGTTGGTACTTGATTTAACATACTTTAAATTAAGGTAATCAAGAAGTTTATAAATTTTTGATTGTACTTCTTTTGCTTTTTTTAATGAAAAGTTATAAAATTCCTCATCTTTAAGAGCTTCAGTGGCTGCTGCTACAGCAAGGACATTTGTTTGAGCAACAATTTTTTCTCTTCCATATGGAGTATATTTACCAAACAACCTATCTGCAAGCTCAGGCCTTATAACTAGGTAACCTATTCGTAGTCCCGCTAATCCATATACCTTAGAGAAGGTCTTGGAAACTATAACATCTTGATTTTTTCTAACCAGATAATCCATTGATGGGTATTCTGTGTCTTCTATATAGTCATAATATGCCTCATCACTAAAAATTACCGTTTTCTTACTAACCTTTTGACAAAATTCAACTAGGTCGTTTTTGTCTAATAATGTTCCTGTTGGATTGTTTGGATTACACAGAAAAATCATTTTTGTCTTATTAGAAATATTTTGTTCAATTGATTTAAGATCATAACCCATATTTGAATCAACTGGAATCCACTTAACTGTTGCCCCCCAAGATTTTGCATAATCAGCTAGTGCAAGAAAAGTTGGTTGGCCTGCAATTACCTCACCACTTTGATTGGCTACTGCAAGACCTGATAACTTTAATGCTTCTGTTGAGCCACCTGTTATAATAATGCTTTCTGGTTCAACACCATGTTTTTTTGCAAGTTTTTTCTGTAGCTCAGACATATATTCATATGGATATCTACAAGCATTTTCAAATGATTCTGTAATAGCTTTTAGAACTTTCTGAGATGGTCCATAAGGGTTCTCGTTAGAACTTAGTTTTATTTTTTTCGCTAATGATCTTGGATTAAATTTTATTATTTCTTCAGCAGTTAATATAGATGGTGTTAGAAGAAATCCTCCAATTCCCAATGATGATCTTAGCCACGCTCTTCTTGATTGCATAATTTTTTATTTAATTCATAAAGTATAAAAGAATCTATTCTTTTCAAAATTTAATCATTAATTTTCGGTATGGTTGAAATATTTAGTTCTATAGAAAGCTACTTAAATTCTATTTTATACCCTCTTAATTGGGTTATGTTTATTTTGATAATTGGAGGTGGGCTTTATCTAACTATTCAATCAAAAGCTAAACCGTTATTAAAAATAAATAAAGCTTTCAGGCTTCTTTTATCCAAGGATCAGTCCCAGAAAGGTATTTCTAGGTTTCAAGCGTTGTCTGCGGTATTAGCTGCAACAGTTGGACTTGGGAACATTGCTGGAGTGTCAATAGCTATTCATCAAGGTGGTCCTGGAGTTCTTGTCTGGATGTGGATAACTGCGCTTGTTGGATCAATCATCAAATTTTATTCTTGTTCTCTCTCTATAAAAATGAGAGACAATGCAAGCTACAAAGAACCATTAGCTGGACCGATGTATTATATGAAAGCTGGGATAAAAAAATATGGAAAAACTCTTGCAATCTGGTTTTCTGTTGCTGGACTTTTTGGAGTACTGCCTGCATTTACTGCTAATCAACTTACACAATCATATATTGATGTTCTTAACCCCAGTCAATTGATTGATCTGGGAGATTTTTGGTGGAAATTAATTATAGGAATCTCTCTAACAATTTTAACTTCACTAGTTATTTTTGGTGGATTAAAATCAATTGTAAAAGTAACATCTGGTCTAGTTCCATTTATGGTTGTTGTTTATTTTTTAATTGGTCTTTTTATTTTAATTTCTAATTATTCAATAGTTCCGTCAACATTTAAATTAATTTTTGTAAATGCCTTTGACTTTAACTCTGCAGTAGTCGGTGGTTTTTGGGGCCTTATATTAATAGGTATAAAACGAGCAGTTTTTTCTAGTGAAAGTGGTGTTGGGCTGGCTCCAATTTATCATGGACAATCAACTACTGCAAGAAGTACTGATGAAGGATTAGTTGCTATGTTGGGGCCAATATTAGACACAATTCTTATTTGTACAATAACAGGTTTAATTATAATTATCAGTGGTGCTTATGAAGTTCAAGAACTAAATGGAATTGTATTAACTCTTGAAGCGTTTAGACGATTATTTTTTGGATTTGGCGACTATTTGCTAATTTTCATGATCTCCGTTTTTGGAATTTCAACCCTATTAACATATTCATATTATGGTGTAAAATGCTATGGGTTTTTAACAAAGCCTGAAAAAGGAAAATATTATAATATTATATATATAATAGCAATAATATTTTCAGCATTAGCAACAGTTGAGATTGTAATTGGAATTATTGATATTGCTTTTGCTCTAATGGCAATTCCTAATATGATCGCTATACTTTATCTCGGAAAGCATATTACAAAGGAAATGAAAGAAAGATCTTGGATTTAATCAACATAATCTATCGGGGGTGGGCCTGGATCTAAATATGGGTCATACTCATATTCGCCAATTCTATCATCAAATTCTTTCTTTATTTCCTCTCTCAATTTTTTATCCTTAAATATATCAATCATTGTCATTCCGAGAGCTTTTGCTGCATGAAGCATTCCTTTGTGTCCTATAGACATCCCTGAGCTTGCAACTACTGACCAAGAATGCCATGGAACACCTTTAGGTGCTGTTGTCGCTCCTAAACTAACTACTGGAACATTATAACTCACATCTCCAACATCGGTAGAACCTCCTCCAGGACTTTCAAGTGTTTCTCTTAATGGTCTAATTTTTCCATCAATACCTAATGTAGGTTTTCCATTAGCTTTTTGCATTTCAATGGCAAAATCAATTTCTTCCTGTGAGTAGTGAATATCACCAAGAGCTTCAAGATTTTTTTGCATAACCGCTCCACCTGTTCGATTTGGCAGAAGATCATGAATTCCTGAAATTAAAGAGACTTTATGATCAACATTTGCCATTATCGCAGCACCCCCAGCCATTTTTCTAACCTGATCATAAACAGGCGCTAAACCTTCTTTTGTTATATCTCTTACTCTAACCCAAATTCTTGAATAATCTGGGACAACATTAACAACTTGTCCTGCATCTTGAATATGATAGTGCATTCTTACTGAAGGTTTAACATGTTCTCTATATGCATTAATTCCATGAGTATATAATTCTAAAGCATCCGAAGCACTCCTTGCATTCCATGGGTCAGCAGAGGCATGAGCAGATTGCCCAGTGAATTCAACCATAAAATCAACTAGAGCTAATGATGGCTGAACATTTGCTTCAGTATTATCTCCTGGATGCCAGTCCATAATAATATCTGAATCATCAAATATACCTTCTCTTATCATCCAAAGTTTTCCAAAAAATTTCTCCTCAGCTGGGGTCCCAAAAAATTTAACAGTACCTGTTAAGGCTCCTTTTTCTATTAACTCCTTTATAGCAATAGCAGCACCTAAACTGGCAGTTCCAAAAAGGTTATGTCCACATCCATGACCAGCACCACCTGCAACCAATTCATTTCTATATGGAACTGATGTCTGAGACAGACCAGGTAAAGCATCAAATTCTCCAATAATTCCAATTACAGGTTTTCCCTCTCCATATGTTGCCGTAAAAGCAGTTGGCATACCAGCTAAACCTTTCTCAACTTTTAATCCATTCTCCTCTGCATACTGTATTAAATATTCTGCTGATTTCTCCTCTCTAAATGCAACTTCTGCTGCCTCCCATATTTTATCGCTAACAGATATTAAAACAGATGATTTTTGTTCAAGAGAATTCAATAATTCTTTTTTTAATTTATTTACACTTTGAGAGTGAAGCGTAAAGGCTGAAAGAGTCAATAATAAAATTGGAAGAAATTTTTTCATTAGTTGATAGTTTAATTGTTTGTTAAAGGTGTAATTTACAAATAATATTTATTTTAGAGCATGAGATTATTTAAGGATATTAAAGGGAACAATATTGATCCTGTTAGTCATACTTTATCTATTATCAAAGATTTTCCCTCTGTTAAAATTCATGTGGGATCAGACTCCCAAAACATTGGTAAACAAACAAATTATGCAAGTGTAATTGCATACAGACTTGGAACTCGAGGAGTTCATTATATTTTAAGTAAGTCATCTGTTACAATCATTGATGATATGTGGAAACGTCTTTGGCTAGAAGCTGAACATAGTATAATAGTCGCGGAGTGGCTAACAAAGCAAATAAGCGTCAAGGTTGAGATAGACATGGACTACAATTCAGAC
>Ga0187827_10004755_pt1 | contig 16443 bp, 12 predicted proteins | sample ETNtaG_39_FD_167969 | JGI IMG/M metagenome (GOLD analysis project Ga0187827, IMG submission 167969) | Marine microbial and viral communities from oxygen minimum zone, Eastern Pacific Ocean - ETNP2014_SV_150_PacBio MetaG (Illumina Assembly) | ecosystem: Environmental > Aquatic > Marine > Hypoxic...
AGGTATGGCGTTTCAACAGGGCCCTTTCACCGCCGTCCGGCTCCTAGCACACCGCGGCAAGCTGCCACAAGGCCACGGCCCACGATGTCGGCTCGATCTCCGGGCTTCACACGGAGAAATACGAGTTCCGGCATGGCACACAAATTCGCGCTCGGCATACTGCCCCGACGCCACGCACACACCACGCCCGGCTCCCGAGTCGCTTGATCTCGGATCTTCACGCCGCCACATGATAGCCCTTCTCCCGCGGAGGCGCGTGCGCCACCGCACGAGGAAGCTCCTGACACTTCAGACGCTGGCCACACCTCGGGCACTGCGTCACAGGCTCGATCTCGAGTTGCTCCAGATACGCGGCCAACGTCAACTTGACCGCCTCTTCATACGCCGTCATTCCCAACCAACCGCGGCACTGCACCAACGCCGCACGCCGGGTCGGCGCAAACAAGCCGTAGTAACGGACCGTCCGGAAGCCCTTCTCCGGCACGTGCTCAAGGATGCGATCCATGAAGGCCCACGCCGACTGCTCCACCTGGCGATCCGCACCCGTCTCACGGTCCCGATACCGGTACGTCACAACGCCTCTCGCATACGACAGAATCTGCGGATTCGAGATCGGACCGCCGCGTACGTAGCGCGAGAAATACGTCAGCACCCCTTGCCCACCTTCGTAGCGCTCCATCACCTTCACGTGCCACTCCCTGGCGCCCACATCCTTCAGCATCGTCACCAACTGACCGCACATCACACTCGGCACCACCAATTCATCCCGTTTCAACGCACGATGAAGGGAACACACCAACTTGTCACGAAACAATTCGCGCAGGCAATTGTACGGCACGAAGTAGTCATCGGCACACGACTTCCAACCCTCAGGCGTCCAGCCACCGGCCGTCACCAAGAAGTGCTGGTGCACGTGATTCTCACCCGAGCGCTTCCACGTGTGCAGGTTGCCCACCAGACCGGGAAGCGCACCCAGATACTTGGTATCCTGCAACAACTCCAGCAGCGCATCCCGCGCCGCCTGAAACATCAAGTTGCTGAACAGCACACGGTTGTACTGCCACACCCGCGTCAACTCCTGCGGCACCGTGAAAATCACGTGATGGTAGCCGCAATTCAACGCATAGCGAGACATCTGACGACGAAGCCAACGCTCCGTCTCCAAACCATGACACTGAGGACAGGCTCGGTGACGGCAAGAGTTGTAGTGGCATTCCACGAAGTGACCCGCTGGGCAATATTCCGCGTGACCACCGAGCGCCGCCGTCCGGCAAGCCATGATCGCCCACCCGCCTTGGCGCACCACACCACGCAACCCGCGAGCACGCGCGTAACCGGGAAACTCGGCGCGAAAAATGTCTCCCATCGTCGGCATGACGACACCATAGCACAACCACGCCAGGACATCCCCTCTAATCTCTACCGAAAAACTCTCATCCTTACGCTGATGCGGAGTTTAGATATGTCCAACGTAGTGTTGAGCCGCGGTCAGATTCACCGATTGCCTTGGACCAACTGAACGGGCAAAGCGATTCACCGTCAACCTGAGATGCCCCGACAATCCGTCGTTGCTCCAACACTTGTTATAGCAGTCCTCACAAGTCACGGGTCTGCAATGCCCTGGCGCCGTCAGTCCTTTTGCGTTGTCCTCACAGCCGCCGGTCTGCAACCAACTCGCATCTCAGCTTCTACACGCACAGCGCTCCCCACCCTGAGCCCGACTCGGGCTCGCAGGCGGCAGGGCGTGGGGAAGAGAGAGCCCCATTCATAACACCACTGCGTCGCCCTTAGCGACTCCCAACCCAGACCGGCTCGGGCTCGCAGGCGGACGGGGGTGGGAGGGAGAGAGCCCCATTCATACACCTCTGGGTGATCGGACGCTACCAATCCAGAAATTGTCTGTTCTATAACGCAGGGTTGAGCTGCGGCCAGATTCACCGTTTGCGTTGCACAACCGATCCAACCCGGCGAATCACTGATCCAACAAGGAATCACCAATAGAGCCGTCTGCTCCAACCCATGTTATGCCTTTCCTCGCACCATTGGAGCTCTCTACTAATCCCATTGATATCAGTAGATCTTTGGTTTACACGCGGTAACATACTGTTTTTCCAGGTCTTAGATTCAATAGATCATCCGGTGGTAGGCACACCTACCCTTGCCTCAGTTAGGAATTACTAATACTATTCGGATTAGTAAATGATTGGTGGAAGCACATTAGGAGACCTATGCCATGCAGATGCCCAGGAATCCACCCCAGTTCTCGGAGCTTTGGCAACAGGCCCAAGGTGATCAAGAGAGACTGCTGCGGCTGATCGGTATGGGTACACTCGGCCCTGATGGGAGGTACGTCCATTGGGATAAGCTCATTCACCTCACTCCTCCCGAGGGCCTCACACACAAGGACTGGTGGCTATCGCTAAAGCTCGCCAGGATAGCTGCGGCAAAGAAGCTCCCACTGCTTCGGGACAAGGATGACGGGGGCTTTGGATACACCCTCGCCGATCCGATCCCTGAGCTACTGCACGAGGTCGATCTTGGAGCGGGTGGTCGCATTGAGATGCCCTCCCAGATCACTAATGCCGAGACGAAGGACCAGTACTACGTTGAGTCGCTCATTGAGGAGGCCATTACTTCGAGCCAGCTCGAAGGTGCGACAACGACCAGACGAGTCGCTGAGCAGTTGATCAGGTCGGGCCGCCGCCCAAGCGATCGGAGCGAGACCATGATCTTCAATAACTATCTCACGATGAAGAAGATCGCGTCGCTCAAAGCAGAGGTCCTCACACCAGAGCTTGTCCTCGACATCCATAAGCGAGTCACTCGAGACACACTGGACGATGCCGATGCATGTGGGAGGCTACGCAGCGCCTCGGAGGAGGTCGTAATAAGTGACGACGAGGGGAGGGTCTTCCACCGACCTCCACATGCTGACGAACTCAAGGAGCGACTCGAGCGCATGTGTGCGTTCGCCAATGGAGCCCCTGACGACATCTTCATTCATCCTGTCCTTAGGGCAGTCATCCTTCACTTCTGGCTCGGGTATGATCATCCCTTCGTTGACGGCAACGGTAGGTGTGCCAGAGCACTTTTCTACTGGTCCATGCTTCACCACGGTTACTGGCTCTGTGAGTTCATCTCGATCTCCCAGATTCTCCTAAAGGCGCCGGCCAAGTACGGGAGGTCCTTCCTACATACTGAGACGGATGACAATGACCTCACCTACTTCATCTTGTACCACCTTGATGTGATTCAGAGATCAGTTACTGAACTTCACGACTTCATCGCGAAGAGAACTGGCCAACTTAGGAATCTGGAGTCTCGGGTGAGGAATCTAGGTGCCTTGAACCATCGTCAGCGGGCACTCCTAAGCCATGCGCTCAGACATCCAGGCCATGAGTACAGCATCATCACGCATAGGACGAGTCACAATGTGGTCTACGAGACCTCGCGAACGGACCTACTAGAACTCAGAGATCTCGGCATGCTCACGGCAGACAAGCGGGATCGGACATGGGTCTTCTCCGTGCCCGAGGATCTCGAGGAGCGTCTTTCGAGCTGATCTCAAGCATAACGCAGTGTTCAGCTGCGGACAGATTCACCGATTGCCTTGAACAACCGAACAAGAAAGGCGAACCACCGTCATTTCAGAATCACCGACCATCCCCGCCAGCTGCAACACATGTTATCGCGTCACACGACGTATCGGGTCTGCACAGCGCTCACACGTCGGCACGGATCAGAACCTAGCTGTTGCAGTTCATGAGTTGGTCTCGTGCGTACGCTGTCTCATCTCGTGCTGTGAATTCGACGTACATCAATGAGCAGGGCACATCACCCGGCTTGTCGGAGCTTCTGTATCTCTGACTTAGGTTGAGTCTTCGCGAGGTCATGTAGCGACTGGAGATTAAGCCAGAATTCGGGGCTTGTATCTAGAGCCTGAGAAAAATACCACGCGCTCTCTGGTGTTACGCCGCGCTTGCCACGGATCACTTCGTTGATGCGCTGAACAGGCACACCGATGTGCTTGGCAAAAGCTACCTGGGTAATCTCCAACGGCTCTAGAAACTCACGCTGGAGTATCTCTCCCGGATGTGCTGGAACTCGGTTTTCGGGCAGCATTGGCAACTCTCCCAATTCAGTGGTAATCGGTGAGGCGGACATCGCTGGCCGTGCCACTAGACCAGCGGAACACAATCCTCCACTGATCGTTGACCCGGATGCTATGAAACCCGCGCAGGTTGCCTCGGAGGGCATGGAGACGGTTCCCCGGCAGCGATCGCAGGTCATTGATGTCGTGGGCAGCATTCAGGATGTCGAGCTTGTCCAGTGCCACGACAAGAATGTCTTGCGGCAATCGACGAACACGTGCCGTCGATCGACCATGAAACAGATCTGCCGTAGCGCTGTCCCCAAAGAACGCTATCATTATTTATCGGTAACCGGGTTGTCATGCAATATACGATGGCGAGACTGAATTGCAAGGTCGATGACGGGATTGTCGCCCTCGACGCCTCCGCTCGATCCATACTCTCATTTTATCTTGCGATAACGACTAGATGACCTGCGGCCAGAATCACGCACCGGTTCCAGGACAGCGTTGACCTGGCGACTCACCGATCAACTCAGCTCCCGCGTCGATACCGTCTGGTCAATCTAATGTTGGACATTCATAGGAAAGGTATGGCGTTTCAACAGGGCCCTTTCACCGCCGTCCGGCTCCTAGCACACCGCGGCAAGCTGCCACAAGGCCACGGCCCACGATGTCGGCTCGATCTCCGGGCTTCACGATGAAGAAGGCGGTCCGCACGTCCGGTGTCGCCAAGATGGCCGGCGTGCACACGCTGAGGCACGGCTTTGCCACTCATCTACTGATGAAGGGAGTGGACATCCGTCGGATCCAGGATCTGCTGGGCCACAAGAGTGTGGAGACGACCATGATCTACACCCATGTGATGAGGACGATCGCGCCCGATCTTCGCAGCCCCCTGGATGAGCTCTAGTACCCCAACGCCCGTGCCGTTTCCTCCACCGCCTCAACCACGGCCCGCACCGTCTCGTCCACCTGCTCTTCGTTGACGGTGAAGGGCGGGCTGATAGCGATGTGATCGCCGGCGACGCCGTCCACCAGCCCGGGCGCGCCGGGCATGATCAGCACGTTGCGTGCGAAGACGCCGTCCACCACGGCAGCCGTCACCCCACGTTCAACAGGAAAAGGCGCGCGTGTCTGTTTGTCGGCGACGAATTCGACGCCTGTCAGCAAGCCCTTGCCGCGCACGGCACCGACGATGGGGTTGTCGGCCAGTGGCTGCAGTCCCGCCAGCATGCGCTCACCCATGCGCTGACAGTTGGCCACCAGGTCGTGTGTGGCGATGTAGTCCTGCACCGCCAGCGCCACGGCGCACGACAGCGGATTGCCGCCGTAGGTGTGGCCGTGCACGAAGCTGCTTTCCTTCTTGTAGATCGTGTCGTAGACCTCGTCGCGCACGACGGTGGCGGCGATGGGCGTGTAGCCGCTGCTCAATCCCTTGCCCGTGGCCATGATGTCGGGAACCACATCGAAGTGTTCGATGCCGAAGTTGCGCCCCGTACGGCCGAAGCCGGTGACCACCTCGTCGACGATCATCAACACGTCGTGGCGGTCGCAGATGTCGCGGATACGCGCGAAGTAGTCGGGCGGCGGCGTCAGACCGCAGCACGATGTGCCGAGGATCGGCTCGGCGATGAAGGCGGCAATCGAGTCGGCCCCCTCCTGGTCGATCACCCGTTCCAGGTCATCAGCGCAGGTCAGGTTGCAGGCGTCGGTGTCCCGGCAGTAGGGGCAGCGATAGGGATAACACGGACGGATGTGCGGGAAGTCGAGCAGGTAGGGCTCGTAGTCGCGTCGCCAGGGCGTACGACCCGACATGGACAGAGCGCCCACCGTGTTGCCGTGCCAGCTCTGCCAGCGGGATACGATCTTGTGTTTCGACGGCCGGCCGCGCTCCAGGTGGTACTTGCGAGCGATCTTCATCGCCGACTCCGTGGCCTCCGAGCCGCCGGAGACGAAGAACACCCGGTTCAGATCACCCGGAGCCAGAGCCGCAATGCGCTCGGCCAGGTCGATCTGCGGCTGCGTCAGGAAACGGGCATAGGTGAAACACACTTTCCGCGCCTGCGCCTCCATGGCAGCGACGATCTCGGGCACCGCATGACCGATACTGACCACATGTACTCCGGCGCAGGCATCGAGCCATGCCTGTCCGCCTTCGTCATATAGGTAGACGCCTTCACCGTGGGAGACGCGCAGCCAGCGGTCCTTCTGCACGCGGTGGAACAAGCTGTCACTCGACATGGGTCGTGGTCTCCTCTATGAAACGCCGCCCGTCAGTCCCGCCTCGCCCATCTGCCGCGAGGCCAGCCCCCAGGGATCGTCAGTGGCCATGCGGAACTGGCGCACCTTGGTCCGCATCTGCTCAGTCACGTCCTGCAGAGCCGGATCGTCGATGAGGTTCACCGCTTCCACCGGATCCGCCTGCACATCGAACAGGGCTTCGGCGGGTTGGTGCAGAAACGCCTCGGTGGGTCGTTGCCCCATACTCACCATGTTTTCGTCGATCACGGCCTGCCAGGTCGGTGACGCCCACAGATCGCTGGGCAACGGTCGCGTCAGCTCGGGGTAGAGGTTGCGTACGTACTTGTAGCGCCGTCCGCGCAACGCCCGGTACGGGTAGTAGTTCGTTACTTCGTGGAATGTGTGCGAGGTGAAGGTCTCGTCCCACCCGTCAACATGTGAATCTTCCAGGATGGGCAGCATCGATCTCTCGGGTAGTCCCGCGGGGGGCTCGACGCCGCACCAGTCGAACACGGTGGGGGCGATGTTCGACCAGTTCACCAGGGCGTCACTTTCCACTTCATCGGCACCGGGGCGGGCGATCAGCAGCGGGCAGTGGTGTCCCGAATCGAAGGACGACGCCTTGGCGCCGGGAAAGGGCATGCCGTGGTCGCTCATGACGATGATCATCGTGTCGTCGGCACGGCCTGCTTCTTCCAGCGCCTTTACGGCCAGACCAAATCCCAGGTCGAGACGCGAGATGGACTGGTAGTACTGAGCCAGTTCGGCGCGCACCGCCGGATGGTCGGGCAGGAAATCGGGCACGGGAACGTCGTCCGGGCTGTATGTTGTTTCCTCCACGCCGGCGTATTCGTGCTGGTTGCCAAAGTCCCTGTGCGGGTCCGTGAACCCCATGTGCAGGTAGAAGGGCCGGTCGCCGATGTCATCGAAGAAGCCCTCCGCCATCGCCGCCATCTGTGGCACGTTGCGCGGCCCTCCCGGCACTTTCTGCAGATCGTGGGTCCACGGGTACACGCTCTCGGGCTGTGTGTGCAGCTTGCCGATGATTCCGGTCGCGCAATTGGCCTGTCCCAGCTGTTTCGGGATCGACGGCATCGTCGCCGCCGTGTGAAAGTTGTGGATCGAGTGTGAGTGGCCGTATTGACCGTGGGTGTGACTGTAGTGTCCGGTGAGGATGTTGGCGCGGCTGGCCGCACAGGAAGGTGACGTGCAGTAGGCGTGGGTGAAGCGGGTGGCCCGGCGCGCCAGGGCGTCGACGTTGGGTGTCTGGATGACGGGGCTGCCGTAACAGCCAGCCAGCGGACTCCAGTCATCAGCGATGAGGAGCAGAACGCTTCGGTGGTCGGTCATTCATCGTCTCCGGTCTTCCGGGGGATCGTCTATGTTACATCTTATCAGTTGACTCGAACACAGGCGGAGGACGACGATGAGACTTGGGGTGATGCCGGGCGACACGATTCCGGCGGCGGAGTTGAAGTCAGAAGGTTTTGATGGCATGCAGCTGTTCTGGGGCATGGGCGAAGACTCCGAGTCAAAGGACCCGACGGTGGCCGCCATCGACGCCACACTGCAGGCCGGTGACCTGGCCCTCACGGCAATGACGTTACACATCGATCTGGTCGGTACGCGGGGTGCGATCGAAGCAGACGTGGCCCGTACGGTACAACTGGTGGAACGCACGGCGGCGCTGGATGGTCGCTTCGGCGACAACCCGCAGCCCATGCTCGTCTGGCATCCATCGGGGTATCCCGCCGGCGACGGTCTCGACGATGTGGCCATCTTCGATGGCCTTTGCCAAGCCTTGACCACGATCTGCGCCGCCGCCGAAACCCATGGTGTAGATGTGGCCGTGGAGATCACCCGTGCCGGCAGCGTCGGCAGTGCCGAGACTTTCCTGCACTTGCAGGACCGCGTCGGCTCGTCCGCCCTCAAGGTCTGCCTGGACGCGGCCAACTTCGTCCCCGATCGCACCCCTCTCGAGCGCGCTGTGCGCATCCTGGCGCCGCACACGGTGGCGGCTCACGGCAAGGATTCCTGCTTCCAGGCCAACGGCGAAGTCGACACCTACGGCCCCACCGGTTCGGGCAAGCTTGACTACGACACCTACATCAAGTGTCTCCTCGAGCATGCGCCGGTGCCTTATTTCGTGCTGGAATACTACAAGTCGCGGGAACAGCTGCTACGGGCACGCGATATCGTGCGCGCCGCCATGACCTAGAGGTCTACGTCGGGAACAGCGACATCTGTCCGCCCCGTCGCCGGCCGGATTCGACCGTGCGCTCATCCATCAGGTGAGCGGGGATATCGGCCAGAAACGGCGATGGGCTCATGGACTGCTTCGTGCCATGAATCGTCCGCTGACCGGCCGTCGTCACCACAACGTGTTCCTGTCCCCGCGTGAGCGCCACGTAGAGCAGCCGGCGTTCCTCCTCGCGATCCTGCTCGGAGCCGTCGGCACGTCGCAGGGGCAGCAGACCATCCTCGAGGCCGCAGACGAAGACGACGGGAAACTCCAGTCCCTTCGACGCGTGCATCGTCATCAGTGTCACCGCCTCGGTCCGGGCCACGCGCGTGGGCGGCGACTCCGTCCCGCCGCGACGTTCGACATCGGTCTCATGTCCCAGCAGCAGTGTGTCGAACAGATCACCGAGTGAGTCGGCCCCCTCGGCAACACCAACAAGCCGCTCGAAGGCGGGGCTCGCTTCGACATCGAGATCGGCCTGCCATACGCGCAACACCTCGGCGGGCACATCCCGTTCGGCCCGGCGGGCATAGCCCTCGGCGGCACGGCGCAAGCCTTCCACCTGCGCCGCCGCCGTCGTCGGCAGAGCCACGATCTCCTCCTCGAGATGGGCCTTCGATCCGGCGGCGGCCGACAGCTGCACCAGGGCTGCCGATCCGATATCGAAGGGACCGGTGCGCAGCGCTTCGATGAGGCGCAGTGGGCGTTCGGGTTCCAGTGCGTAGCGGAAGAAGGCCACCGCGTCCCGCGCCCCGCGCTCGGCCAGAAAGCCCTTCTGTCCGACGACGCGGTACGGCAGTCCTTCTTTGTGCAGGCAGTCTTCTAAGGTGTCAGCCTGGCGGGCCGTACGGGTCAACACGGCCATGTCGCCGAAACTCCAGCCGCCACGTTCCGTTCCGCTCGTCGCGTCGGCGCCGACCATGTCGGCCCCACCCACCAGGTCGGCGATGGTGCGCGCCACGGCGATGCCCTCCGCCGTTTCGCTGGCTGTGGCCAGCAGCTGCAACGGCTGGCCGACTCCGTCTCGAGCCGCAGTCGGTGCGTCGGCACAGGCCGGATCTCGTGCGCCAGCGGCGATGACGGCGCCGGCAGCGTCGACGATCCCCGCCTGGCTGCGGTAGTTGCGCGCCAGATAGTGCACGGTGGTCTGCCGGCAGTCCTGGCGCAAGCGCTGGAAGAATCCCGGATCGGCGCCACGGAAACCATAGATCGCCTGATCCGGATCGCCGATGACGAACAGGCCTTCGCCGCCATTGCTGAGGGCCTGGACCAACTCGTACTGCACCGCGTTGACATCCTGAAACTCGTCGACTAGCAGATGGGAGAAGCGCGTGGCGGCACGGTGGCGTAAGTCGGCATCGGCCCGCAGTCGTTCAACCAGATCCAGCAGCAGATCGTCGTAGTCCCGGGCACCGCACACACGCAGCCGCTCCTCGTACCCGGCGTAGACGACGGCCAGAGGATCCTCGGCCACCTGGAAGGGGCGCAGACCGTCGGCCTTCCACCGCGAGATCCGGCGCTGCGCGGCCGGCGGACGCAACGGTTTGCTCGGAGCCACATCGAGCACGTCGCGCAACAGCCCCAGGGCTTCGACCTCGTCGAGCACCGTCGATGCCGGCTCACCGGTCAACTCGGCCATCAGATCGAGGGCGAGACGGTGGAAGGTGCCGACGACGATACTCTCGGCGTTGCCGCCCAGCAGATCATCCAGGCGCTGTCGCAGCTGCCGGGCGGCGCGCTGAGTGAAGGTCACCGCGGCGATGTGTGCCGGCTCGACATCACCTTCGGCCACCAGCCACCGGATGCGCTCGGTGAGGGTCCGCGTCTTGCCCGCACCGGGTCCGGCGATGACCGCTACCGGTCCGCCGACAGCCTGCACGGCCTGCAACTGTTCGGCATCGAGACCACCGTCGGCGCGCGACGTTTCGGGTGCGGTTTCGAGGAGGCGATCGACACGGCCTTCTGCATCGTCTTCGGTGGCCATGCGCTCGACGACGTCGGCAGCGTCCACGTCGGCGGGAACGACGGTGTGGGCGCCCAGGTCGAACAGCCGTTCCTGGCCCTCCAGCTGGTGGCACTCGTCATCTGTAAACACCTGGGCCACGCCGTACTCGCCATCGTACCCCGCGGCGATCGCCACCTGCCCGGCCCGCATGCGGCGCACGCCTTCGGCAACCAGGGGCTGACCGCAGGCGGCGATCCGTTCCGGTGTGACGTGGCGCAGGATGTCGAGTTCGGGCCCGAGTTGCTGCAACAGGTCGTGATAGATGCCCTGCACTCTCTTGCTCTTGGGTCCGACGCCGACGCAGGAGCCGATGACTTCATCCAGCGGGATCAGATACTCGAAGGGCCGCGTCACCGGGGTTTCTTCGTCCTCGGCGCGGTCGGCAAGCGCTTCGACGCGGTGCAGGACTCCCACCGTCAGCTTCTTTCCACAGGTGGGACAGAGGCCGTCGGCTGACATCGTCTGTGATGGCGTCGTGCAGACGCCGCACTTGCGATGCCCGTCGAGGTGGTACTTGCCCTGCTCCGGATAGAATTCGATCGTGCCGGTGAAGCGGGCCGGGTCACGGGTTTTGAGTGCGGCAACCATCGCCGCGTACGACAGCTCCGTGTCAAAACAGGTCGCCTCCCGCCCGAGCTTGGGCGCCGAGTGGGCATCCGAATTGGAGACCACGGCGTAGCCGTCCAGTGCCGACAGCCGACTGTTCATCGGCGGATCCGACGACAGCCCCGTTTCCACGGCAAAGATGTGGGGCAGCAGATCCTCGAAGCACTCTTCCAGGCTGTCGAATCCGGAGCTGGCTCCGAGCACGGCGAAATGGGGGGTCCAGATATGTGCCGGAATGAACAGCACCTCGGGACAGGCCTCGAGGCAGATGTCGAGCAGATCCCGGCTGTCGAGTCCGAGGATGGGACGGCCGTCAGACTTCAGGTTGCCGATGGCGCCGAGGCGGCGATTGAGCTCGTCGACGGCCGCGAAGGAAGGCAGGCAGACCACATTATGCACCTTCCGGGTGCGCCCGTTCTTCTTGTAGATGGAGCTGATCTCGACGCTCAGCAGGAAACGGACCTCCCGGCGGCAGGCGGGCGGAACGCTCTCCTCGATGGGGTCGAGCAACTCCGAATTTAGCTGAAACAGCCCGTCCTCGGCGGCCACGAGCTTGTCCTTGAGCTCGGTCAGCCACTCCGGATGGGTGAAATCCGCCGAGCCGACCACGGAGATGCCCTTGAGCATCGACCACCGGTGCAGGTTCTCCGGCGTCAGGTCACGACTGGTGGCCCGCGACCAGCGCGAGTGCAGGTGGATGTCGGCGAGATAGTTCATTGGATTGGGGTCTGGCGGTGCGGAGTTCCAAATATACCACAACATCTTGTAGCTGCCAGAATCGTGCCGCTTGACGCGATCGCACTCTGGCCGTTATGTCGTTTGCTGTGCTGATCACGACCGAAAGCCAGACATACCTGGCCGATGACACCGGAGGCGGCGAGCCGGTTCCCCTGCGTGAGGCGGCCAGCCCCGCCGCCGTCGATGAGACGGCAGACCTCACCGTCATCTGGCTGCCCGGCGGCGATATCATCCTGTTACGGCCCGATGTCGACACGCTGCGACTGACCACCGAGCTGGATGCCGACGTGCGCTGTATCCGGTTGCTGTCGGTAGAACCCTTCGTGCTGCTCGTCGGTACCGAACCGGCACAGTTGTATCGAGTCACGGGAGACGGCTCGGCAGAACGGCTGGAGGGCTTCGACCGGGTGGACGGCCGGGATGCGTGGAGCACGCCCTGGGGCGGCCCGCCGGCGGTGCGCTCGTTGGCCGACGCTTCAGGGGGCTGGCTCTACGCCGACATCCATGTGGGCAGCATCGCCCGCTCGGGAGACGGGGGCGATACCTGGGAACCGGTGGACGCCGCCATCCATCCCGACGTACATGAGGTCGCCACCTGCCCGAAGGCGCCGGAGCGACTCTACGCCAACACGGCGGATGCGGTGTTCGTCTCGGAAGATCGTGGCAGCAGCTGGCGCCACTGCGTCGAGGGAGTCGGCGCCCGCTACGGCCGGGCCCTGGCCGTGCACTGCACCGATCCCGACCTGCTGCTGGCCAGTCTCAGCCGCGGACCCCACGATGATGGAGGCGAAGGTCGGTTGTACCGGTCACCCGATGCCGGCGTCAGCTGGCGTCACCTGACCATCGGGTTCCCGCCATTTGTCGTAGGCAACATCGACACGGCGTGTGTGGCATTTGGTGCGAGCGAGGCGGCGGACCGGGCGTGGGCCGCCGAGGGCGAACGGCTCTACCGTAGTGAGGATCGCGGCGAGACCTGGCGTCGCGTGTGGGAAGCCCCCGAACGGATCACGGGGGTGGCGGCGGCGCGGGTGCTGTAGGAATCTTCACGGGCCGGGCAACGCACCGTCAACTCCACCCAGCTTGGCCTCCCACTGCGGCGGCACCCGGCCGGCGACCTGCAACCCCAGCTGTCCCGTGTCGTCCTGCGCCGGCCAACCGCAGAACTTGGCGCGTCCGCCCACGAACACCAGCGCCGGGTCTTCGGCCCGCGCATCGAGACGGATCACGTCCCCGGCTTCCAGCGTACACGCCTGTGCCGCCGGCATCTGCGTTCGCCCCACCTCGACGACGGCGGGCACCCGCATGCCTCCCAGGCGCAGACGATTCTCCGGCCGGGGGTCCTCGGTCCGGCGCATGCGGCTCGAGTAGCTGATCCTGTCGCTGTCCAGATGGGACAGGACCGACTCGAGGGTGAAGAAGGGGTAGCAGAGCAGCATCAGACCGCTGGCATTCAGCGAGTTCACCTCGATGCCGATGAGCAGGACGATCTCAGCCTTGGTCGTGATCTGCAGAAACTCCGGGTTCGTCTCCAGCATGATGTCGTGGATGACGGTGGGCCCCAGCACGGCGGACCAGGTGTCCTCCAGGTGCTCCAGCGCCCCGCGGGCGAAGCGCGCCAGCACGCCCATCTCGATCTGCGAGACCTGGCGCGGCACGCCCTGCGGCTCCGGCGAGCCCTTGCCGCCGTGGCAGCGGTCGACGAGGGCGAACACCAGCGGCATGGCCACGTCCATCACGACCTCGCCCACGCCCATGGACGACGCCTGGAACTGGTAGGCCACGTTGGGGTTCGACAGGGAGGCGACGAACTCGGCGTACGTCGTCTGGTCCATGAAGGCCACGTCGGCGGTGACGGGAGCCCGCATGTGATGCGAATACACGCCGGCGAGGCGCTGGGCGTACTCCTCGTGCAGGCTCTCCATAGCCCGCATCTGCATCTTGTTGAAGCGCGCCGGGTGCTTGAAGTCGTAGCTGCAGACGATCTCCTTCAGGCGCCCGCCAGCAGCCGCCTCACGGTGCAGCTCCTCGAGGGCGTCGACATCGCCCAATCCGGGTGAGTTGTCCCGGAAGCCGGCCGCCATGTCGTCGGGCAGCGCGGCCAGCAGCCGCTCGTCGAGAGCGGCGCCGGCGGCGGCGAGCCGCTGGCCCAGCGCCTCGTCGCTGACGTCGTCCTCGTCAGCAAGACTGATGCGCCGCAGGGCGACGGGATCGTCCTGACCCAGGCGGTCTGCCATCATCGGCTGCCTGGCGTCGCACAGAGCGTCGATCTTCGCCGCCCCGTCCGCCGCCGAGAACGGCATGGCGAGCCAGTCGCCGGCGCCGGCGCGCAGTGCCTCCAGGAAGGCTTCGTCCGTGTCCTGCAGCGAAACGGCGAGGACGGGAAGGTTGGCGATGTGCTCCTGACGCCGCAGCCAGCGCGTCAGACCGGCGCCCATCGAGCCCCCCGGTGCGCCAAAATCGGTGACCACCACGTCGGGCGGTGAGCTCGTGCGCCCCAGCCGGTCCTCGGCGGCGGCTTCGGTAGCTGCCACGTCTACCTGCCAGCCGCGACGCTTCAGACGATTCTCGAAGGCCTTGCGGCCCTGGTGCGCCACCAGCAGAATGCGTGGTCGATCGGCCATCAACCGTCCTCCCCGTAGTGGATCGCCTGGGCTGGCGGTACGCGACCGGCGATCTGCACGCCCATGTTGCCGGCCCTGGCCTCGCCATCGCCGAGGGCGCAGGGAAACCCGAGGAACCGGGGCTTGCCGCCCACGAAGATGCAGGCCGGATCGTCGGCGCCGGCATCCAGGCGGATGACGTCGCCGGCGCGCAGGCTCTGCGCTGAGCCGACGGACAGCCGCGTGCGCCCCAACTCGACCACGGCGGGCAGGTCCATCGCCCCGAGGGCCAGCCGGTTGCGGGCGCGCGTCTCGGTACGATCCCGCCGCCCGCGAGGCAGGGGCGCCGTCTGCGCCAGCCGCGGCAGGACCGGCTCCAGCGTGAAGAAGGGGTAACAGAGGCGGATCAGCCCGGACATGTTCGTCGTCTTCACCTGCAGCGCCACGAGCACGACGATCTCGTTGTCGGCCGTGACCTGCATGAACTCCGGGTTCGTGTCCAGCTCGATGTCGTGCATGTTGACGTCGGGGATCACCGGCTCCCACAACGCCTCCAGGTCGGCGATGGCCCGGATCACCACCTTGGCGAAGGTGAACATCTCCATCTGCGTCATCTGCCGGCCGTCGATGCCGGCCGAAGACCCCTTGCCGCCGAAGATGCGGTCGACGAGGCCGTAGACGAGGGGCAGCTCGAAGTCCATCACGGCGCCGCCGTGCATCGGGCCCAGGGTGAACTGGTACGACGCCGACGGGTTCGACAGGGAGGCGATGAACTCCCGGTACGTCGTCTGGTCGATGAAAGCCATCTCCACGTCGACGACGGCGCGCATCACACCCGACAGCGTCGAGCCGAGGATCTTGGTGCCGTTCTCGTGCAGCGCCTCGATGACGCGCATCTGGTCCCGGCTGACCCGCGCCGGGTGCTTGAAATCATACGACCTGACGATGGGGGCGCTGTCAGACCCGGCTGTCATCGGTCCTGTCCCCGCACGACGGTCAGCGTGCCCTGCTCTTCCAACTCGAGCACCCTGGCCACGATCCGCAGCTGGGCCTCCTCCGCCGAGCTCGTGCGTATGGGGCCAAGCCGCTCCATCTCGGCGGCCAGCGACTTCCACCGGGGCTCGGGGACGAGCCGCTGGATGCGGGACATCAGCGACTCGGGCACCGCCTTGCAGGCGCTGGCCAGGTCCGTCTCGTCGACGGCGGCCAGCAGGGCCGCCAGGTCGGCGTCGGCCAGCCCCTCGAGATCGTCGAAGACGAACATCCGGCTGCGCACCCATTCGGCCACCTCCGGATCCTGGGCGTCGAACTGGTCGAGGATGTTCTTCTCCGCCGAGGTGCCGCACAGATTCAGGATGTCGGCCAGCACCTTCGGCCCGCCCACCTCCTGGTCGCCGCTTCGGAAGATGAAGTCCCGCAGCTGCGCCTCCAGGGCCTTGTCGAGCTCCTTCAGGGCGGCGGGGGTCACCTTGTCCAGCGTCGCCAGGCGGTAGGACACGTCCGCCATCAGCCGGTCGGAAAACCGCTGCAGGATGCCCGCCGCCTGCGCCGGCTCCAGCTGCGACAGGATGAGGGCGATGGTCTGCGGATGCTCGCGCGACAGGTGGGGCGCCACCTGTTCCGGGGAGGCTTTGCGCATGGCCAGGAAGCCGCCGCTCTGCCCGACGACACGGTCGAGGATCTCCCTCGCCTTGCGTGGCCCCACGGCCCGCTCCAGGGCGCCGCGGGCGACGTCGGCGCCGCCGCGATCCACCCAGCGTCCCGTGGACAGGTCCCGCTCGAAAGCCTCCAGCACCTGTTGTCGCATCTCGGCCGTTGCGGACTGCAGCTGGGCCACCGCCTGGGCCGACTCCTCGATCTCGTAGTCCGACATGAACTTCATGACCTCGCCGGCCACCTCCTGGCCGAGGCGACGAAC
>Ga0187827_10004756_pt1 | contig 16438 bp, 12 predicted proteins | sample ETNtaG_39_FD_167969 | JGI IMG/M metagenome (GOLD analysis project Ga0187827, IMG submission 167969) | Marine microbial and viral communities from oxygen minimum zone, Eastern Pacific Ocean - ETNP2014_SV_150_PacBio MetaG (Illumina Assembly) | ecosystem: Environmental > Aquatic > Marine > Hypoxic...
TCGGCTTCACCTTCGGTTTCCTCCTCCGGTTCCTCGGCGGGCGCGGTGATGATCACCGGCTCGGCCGCGACCGGGGTCTCCTTGGGAGCGGGGTCGGATTCCGGTGTCCCGGAGATTTGTTCCTCGAGGTACTCGGCGGTAATCTTGTCGAGGGTGCTCGAGGCAACCTTCGCGTTGGTGATCCCCAACTCCTTGGCCTTGGCTAGGACATCCTTGCTGGGGATTCCAGTCTTTTTGGCAATCTCGTAAATGCGAACGGGCATAAAAAATCGTCTACTTGCGCTTGGCCAAGCGGCGGGGCACTCTCCCCGGTTACTCAGCCTCCTTCGTCGGGGCTGCCTCTTCAGCGGTCTCGGTTTCGGGAGCTGTATCCTCTTCGGATTCGGCGGCGGCTTCAGGGGGAGCCTCCTCTGTCAGCGGGTTGGCGCTCGATCCCGCGCGGCGTTCCTTTTCTGCGTGGGCGGCGGCCTGCACCGACTCGGCATGGTCCGCGAGGCCCGGGATATCGGCAAGGTCTCCCGCTTCGACGCCGATCAGGGCATCCAATGTCAGCAGACCGGCATGGACGAGGGCATCAGCCTGCTCCTTTTCGATGCCGGGTATGGCGGCCAGCGCCTCAACGGCCCCGGCGACCTGTTCCTCAAACCCGACTCGAACCTCTTCCTCCGGGTCGATGTCGATCTGCCATCCGGTGAGTATGCTGGTGAGGCGGGCGTTCTGGCCGCGGCGTCCGATGGTCAGCGAGAGTTGATCGGGATCAACTAGGATGTGGGCCCTTTTTTTGTCCTGCTCAATCTCCAGCCGCTTGAGTTGGGCCGGGGCCAAGGAGTTGGTCACGTAGGTCTCGATGTCTGCATCCCAGCGGATGATGTCAATTTTCTCGTTGTTGAGTTCCCGGACGATATTTTTCACCCGTTGTCCGCGAAGCCCGACGCAGGCGCCGACGGGGTCCACTTTTTCATCCCTCGAGTGCACCGCGAGCTTGGTGCGGAAGCCCGGCTCCCGGGCGATGGCCTTGACCTCGATCGTGCCATCGTTGATCTCGGAGACCTCGAGTTGAAACAGCTTGAGCACAAAGTCGGAGTCCCTTCGGGAGAGGATGATCTCAGAATTGCTGTCTGTGCCTTGCACGGCTTTTACCAGGCATCGGATGCGTTCGCCCCGTTGGTATTCCTCGGTGGGCACACGCTCGCGGTTGGGCAGCAGCGCTTCGAATTTGCCCAGGTCAACGAGGACATCCGAGCGGTCAAACCCCCGAACCTCGCCGCTGACGATCTCACCGACGCGGTCTTTGAACTCGGAGTAAATCAACGCTTTCTCGGCCCGGCGAATGGCCTGCATCAGCGCCTGCTTGGCATTCTGCGAGGCAATCCGGCCAAAGTTTTTCGGAGTGACTTCGACTTCAAGTTCCTCATCCAGTTGAGCGCTCGGTTTGTGGCGTTTCGCAGAGTCGAGACTTATTTCGCTTTGTTTGTCGGTGACTGTCTCCACCACGATCAGGGAGGCGAAGGCGCGGATGTCACCGTCCTTGCGGTCGATTTCACACCGCAGCTCCCTGGCGGGGCCGACCGCCCGCTTCGCCGCGGAGACCATTGCGTCCTCGACAGCGCTGATGAGGATCTCCCGATCGAGCCCCTTTTCGCGCTCCCAATACTCCATGCTGGCTATAAATTCCGCATTCATCGTTATCGTCTTTCGACAAGCTCCAAACCGTTCGTGCCGAACAAAAAAGCCGGCAGATTGCTCTCCGACTTCACTCACTCTCAACAGAGTTGACTAACCACGCTGACACCCGGGTGGTGGCAACCGGGTTCAGGCTAGTCGTTCTCGCTGAGCAGCGTCAAGTGCAAAAGGCTGTCTGGATGGGCTGTTTTTTTGGTTTTTTGATCAAAAACGACCGGTCGAACACGAATTTGGGTTTCCCGGCCGGTTGCCGGCGGGTAGCTTGCGGGAAGAGTGGCGGATGATCGACCGAAGGAGGCTTGGCAGCCGTTGACATTCGGAGGCGTGGCCCGGTTCGCCGTGGCCAGTCGCGGGCGGTTGCTGATGGTGGAACTGGTCTTCGCCCTGATGGTTGCGGTCACGGTGGTGTGGTTTGTCCAGCAGGCTTGGGTGCCGGTGATCGACAAAGCTATCAGGCAAATGCCGCCGACCGGGGAGATTCGCGGCGCCTATCTCACTTGGCCAAGCGGGGCTGTGCTGCAGCAGGAGGGGCCGTTTATGCGCATCGACGTGCGCCCGGGAGGCTTCACCAATGTCGTGGAATCGGCTGATCTCGTACTGGCCTTTGATGCAAGTCGTTTGCAGGTCGGTAGCAGCCTTGGGCTTGGCCTGTTAACGCTGCCTTATCCCACGGGATGGATCCTGTCGTTCAACAAAACCGAGCTTGTGCCTTGGTGGGGGGCTCATTCTCACATGGTGCTGGCCGGATTTGGCCTGCTGGTTGTGTTGATGCTACTGTTCGCTTGGTCCGCGCTGGGCTTGCTGTACATGTTTCCGGTCAAGGTTTTCTCGGTCAATCGGGTGGACTGGGTTGGCGCCAGAAAAATAGCCATTGCTGCACAAATGCCGGGGGCCCTGGTGATGAGCATCGGCATCGTACTTTACGGCCTGAAGCAACTCGACTTGGTGGCTTTGCTGATCGTGTGGGGCGTGCACTTGGTATTGCCGTGGGTGTATTTGATGTTTTCCCCGATCCTCGCTCCAAAACCGCCCAAGCCGCAAAAGGCCAAGTCGAAGAAAACCAACGCCAAGCGCGATCCGGGAGACAATCCCTTCGACGAACCTTCAGGGAACTCAGGCAACCCCTTCGAGGGCGTTTAAACGGCCCAGCGCTTGGCCAAGCGGAGTCGAGAAACCAAGCCCAAGGCGGGACGCTTGCCAACTTAATCAAAAAACAATCGAGACATTATGTCATAGATGACTCGAGTTTAAGGCTTTACTTCATTGGGCAATAAGACACGTAAGATTCTTATTTTCAGTGTTTTAACTCTTTTTAATGGCACTTGGCATCTGGGTTGCTCAAGGGTGGCGGAATTGTTATGGGAAAAGTTTTAGGGATTGATTTAGGAACGACGAACTGCTGCATGTCTGTCATGGATGGCGGGGAACCGCTGGTTCTCGAGAATTCCGAGGGCCGCCGGACGACGCCCTCGGTCGTGGCGTTTACCAAGGATGGCGAGCGTCTGGTGGGTGATGCGGCCAAGCGTCAGGCGGTCACCAATCCCAAGAACACCATCTTCTCCATCAAACGGTTCATGGGCCGCAAATTTGCGGAGGTCGGTGAGGAAACCAAGCGAGTGCCTTACAAGGTGGTGAAGGCGTCCAACGGGGATGCCGCTGTCGAGGTGGAGGTGGGCGGGGAGACCAAGCAGTACAGCCCACCGGAGATTTCCGCAATGATCCTTGGCAAACTCAGGGCCGACGCCGAGATGCGGCTGGGAGAAGCGATCACCGAGGCCGTCATCACGGTTCCCGCCTATTATAACGACACGCAGCGTCAGGCGACCAAGGACGCCGGCAAGATCGCCGGCCTGGACGTGCTGCGGATCATCAACGAGCCGACGGCCGCGTCGCTGGCGTACGGGCTCGACAAGAAGACGGATCAGAACATCACCGTGTACGACCTTGGCGGCGGGACGTTCGACATTTCGGTGCTGGAGATCGGCGACGGGGTGTTCGAGGTGAAGGCGACTAACGGCGACACCCAGCTCGGTGGCGACGACTGGGACAATGCTGTCATCGATTGGGTGCTCGACACTTTCAAGGAGGAGAACGGCATGGATCTGCGGAACCAGCCCGACGCCTTGCAGCGCATCAAGGAGGAGGCCGAGAAGGCCAAGATTTCGCTTTCCAGTTCCACGAGCTACGATCTGAACCTGCCGTTCATCACGGCGGATGCCAGCGGCCCCAAACACATCAACCTGCAGTTGTCGCGGGCCAAGATGGAGCAGTTGTGTGAGGATTTGTTCGAGCGCACCCTCGGGCCGGTGGAGGCCTGTTTCAAGGACGCCGAGGTCACCGCGAACGACGTCAAGGATCTCGTCTTGGTCGGCGGAATGACCCGGATGCCCAAGGTGGTCGAGACCGCCGAGGCGGCCATCGGCAGGAAGCCCAACCAAGGCGTCAACCCCGACGAGGTTGTCGCGGTCGGCGCCGCCATCCAGGGGGGTGTCCTCAAGGGTGACGTGAAGGATGTGCTGCTGCTTGATGTCACGCCTCTCTCGCTCGGCATCGAGACCATGGGCGCGGTGATGACCAGGCTCATCGAGCGCAACACCACCATCCCAACCAAGAAATCGGAAATTTTTTCCACCGCTGCCGACAATCAGCCGGCCGTGGACATTCACGTGCTGCAGGGTGAGCGTGAGTTTGCGAACGACAACAAGAGCATCGGCAAGTTCCAGTTGACCGAGATTCCGCCCGCTCCGCGCGGCACCCCGCAGGTCGAGGTAACATTCGACATTGACGCCAACGGCATTCTCAACGTCAACGCCAAGGACCTTGGAACCGGCAAGGAGCAAAAGATCACCATCACCGCCAGCAGCGGTCTTTCGGAGGAGGACATCGAGAAGATGAAGCAGGACGCCGAGGCGCATGCCGACGACGACAAAAAACGCCGTGAGGAGGTGGACCTGCGCAACAACGCCGACAACCTGACATACCAGACGGACAAGATACTCAAGGAGAACGGCGACAAGCTTTCCGGCGACAAAAAGAGCTCGCTCGAGGCGGCCAACAACGAGTTGAAGGACGCGCTGAAAGGGTCCGAGTCCGACGCGATAAAGGCAGCCACGGAGAAACTGCAGCAGGTCGTGCAGGACGCCTCCGGTGACATTTACAAGGCCGCTCAGGAAGCCCAGGGGGCTGACGGCGCGGAGCCAGGAGGTGATACTGCCTCGGACGGGGACGAGCCGTCCAAGAAGGACGAGGGCCCCATCATCGACGCCGAGGTTGTGGAGGAAAAGGCCGATTAAGACTTTAGCCGCGCTTGGCCGGAACCGGGTGGTTCTGCGACTTACCGGCGCGACAAACTTACCCGTCCCAGACGGGAACAAAACAGAAAGTTAGATAAAAACAAACATGGCACTAAAACTAAAACCGCTCGGCGATCGCATAATTGTTGAGCCGATCGAGGACAAGGAGCAGCAATCGGATGGTGGTATTATCATCCCGGATTCTGCCAAGGAAAAACCGACTGAAGCCAAGGTACTGGCTTTGGGTACCGGCAAGACCGACGACGATGGCAACAAAATTGCCTTTGAGGTCAAGAAGGGTGACAAGGTGTTGATCAGCAAATATGGCGGCACCGAAATCAAAGTCGACGGCAAGGAACTCAAGATTTTGAATTCTGACGATATTCTTGCAATCGTGGAATAAAATTTAGAAAGGAAAATACAAAATATGTCAGCAAAACAACTGAAGTTTGATGAGTCCGCGCGGCAGGCCTTGTTGAAGGGTGTCAACACCCTGTCCAAGGCCGTGACCGCAACCCTCGGTCCCAAGGGTCGCAACGTCGTCCTCGACAAGAAGTTCGGCTCCCCAACGGTCACCAAGGACGGTGTCACCGTGGCCAAGGAGATAGACCTCGAGGATCCGTTCGAGAACATGGGCGCCCAGATGGTGCGCGAGGTTTCCAGTAAGACCAGCGACGCCGCCGGCGATGGCACCACCACGGCTACTGTACTTGCCGAGGCCATCTACAGCGGCGGCCTAAAGCACGTCACCGCAGGGGCCAGCCCGATCGCCATCCAGCGCGGCATCCAGAAGGCGGTCGAGGCCGCCGTAGGTGCACTCGACAAGGCCTCCAAGAAGGTCAAGGACAAGGAGGAGATCAACCAGGTCGCCACCGTGTCCGCCAACTGGGACGAGGAGGTCGGCGAGATCATTGCCGATGCCATGGACAAGGTTGGCAAGGACGGCACCATCACCGTCGAGGAGGCCAAGTCCATTGAGACCACGCTTGACGTTGTCGAGGGCATGCAGTTTGACAAGGGCTACCTTTCGCCGTACTTCGCCACGGACACCGATTCCATGGAGTGCCGCCTCGAGGACGCCTACATCCTCATTTTTGAGAAGAAGATCAGCAGCCTCAAGGACATGGTTCCGCTGCTCGAGAAGGTTGCCAAGACCGGCAAGCAGATGCTGATCATCGCTGAGGACGTCGAGGGCGAGGCCCTGGCCACTCTCGTGGTCAATCGCATCCGTGGCACGCTGAATATCGCCGCCGTGAAGGCGCCTGGCTTCGGCGACCGTCGCAAGGCCATGCTCGAGGATATCGCCATCCTGACCGGCGGCCGCTGCATCACCGAGGACCTCGGCATCAAGCTCGAGTCGGTCGAGTTGAGCGACCTTGGTCGCGCCAAGAGCATCGTGGTGGACAAGGAAAACACCACCATGGTCGAGGGTTCTGGCAAGTCCTCCGAGATCCAGGGCCGCGTGAACCAAATTCGCCGCCAGATCGAGGAGACCACCTCCGACTACGATCGCGAAAAGCTGCAGGAGCGCCTAGCCAAGTTGGCTGGCGGCGTGGCCGTCATCAACGTCGGCGCAGCCACCGAGACCGAGATGAAGGAAAAGAAGGCCCGTGTCGAGGACGCCTTGCATGCCACTCGCGCTGCGGTGGAGGAAGGCATCGTCCCGGGTGGCGGTGTCGCCCTGCTGCGGACTCGTCCGACGATCGACAAGCTGCAGTTGGATGGCGACCAGCAGATTGGCGTCTCCATCATCCGCAACGCCGTGGAATCGCCGTTGCGCGCCCTGGTCGCCAATGCTGGCCTCGAGGGTGCCGTGATTGTCCAGAAGGTTTTGGACTGCAAGGGCAACACCGGCTTCAACGTCGCGACTGAGAAGTACGAGGATCTGGTGAAAGCTGGTGTGGTGGACCCGAAAAAAGTCACCCGCACCGCACTGCAGAACGCCGGCTCCATTGCCGGGTTGCTGCTCACCACCGAGTGCCTGATCACCGAGATCCCCGAGAAGGAGCCGCCCATGCCGGCGGGTGGGGGTCACGACCACGGCATGATGTAATTCAAGCTGTTTAAAAACAGTAAACCAAGGGTGGGGCAGAAAAAGCCCCGCCCTTTTTTTGTACACAGGGCCCGGTGCTTGGCCAAGCGCTTGGCCTGGGGCAACTCCGGCTTGGCAGGGGTGCCGGGCTCTGCTTAACTCAACGCCCGGTGATGCATTCTCGCTGGGCTTGTTTTGTTCTCCCGCTGCTCGTCGCTTGGCCAAGCGACGTCCGGGCGGTCGAGCCGGCATTGCCCGGCGGACCGGTGTGGGAGATCGAGTCGCTCGAGCCGGGCGAGTTCGACTACAACCTCGACGAGGGTCGGATTGTTCTGAACGACCGTTTCCGCATCACGTTCGAGGAGCAGGGCGAGCGCGCTTTCATCATCGCCGACCGCGGCCGCCTCGACCAACGCACCGGCGAGATCTTTGCCGAGGGCAATGTCACGCTGCAAAACCAGGATCGCGTCTTCACGTCTGACCGCCTATTTTACAACTTCCAGACCCGTGCAATGCAGACCGACATTTTTCGCGCCGGTCAGCCGCCGTTTTTCGTCGAGGGCACGAACATCAAGGGCGACGCGACGGGTAACCGCTACTTGGCCGACGACGCCTGGCTGACCACCGACGACCGCTCCGACCCGGTGCTGCGCATCCGCACCCGGCACTTGAGTATCGTCCCCGGCAAATTCGTCGAGGCCAGGGGCGCAACGCTGTACGCTGGAAAGGTTCCACTGTTTTATTTTCCGTACTACCGCCGCCGGCTCGATCAGCCGCCAAGTCAATGGAGCCTCACGCCCGGTTACCGCAGCCGCTACGGACTGTTTTTCGAGGGCTCCTACAATTGGCACTTGAGCGAACGGCTTGACGGCGAGGTGCACCTCGATTACAGGGCGCGCCGAGGCTGGGCCGGCGGTCTGGATGCGGACTATGACCTTGGCCAAGCCGGCAGCGGCGAGGCGTCGGTTTATCTGCTCGACGACCGTGATCCTACAGCCGGCGCGGGCCGCCGCTCACGCGATGCCGACTTTTCCGACCGCAACAACCGGCATCGGCTGAGTCTTTATCACTCAGTCAACATCCAGCCCAGCCTCACGGCCAAGCTCGTGTTGCAGGACCAGAGCGACGCGTTCGTGAACCGCGACTTTTTCGAGAGCCAGTTCCGCCGCAACCCGCAGCCGGCGTCGTACGTTGAGTTGGCGAAGCATTGGCGCAATTTCAGCGTCAGTCTGCTGGTTCAGCCCCAGGTCGATGACTTTTACCAGACCGTCGAGCGGTTGCCGGAGATTCGTCTGTCCGGCCTTCGCCAGCGACTTGGCGTGACGCCGGTTTTTTACGAGAGCGAGAGTTCGGTCGGCTATTTCGAGTTTCGTCCGGCTACCACCGAACTTGGCCTGCACAACTACGAGGCGTTCCGTGCTGACACGCATCAGCAACTGCTCCTGCCGCGGACGTACCTCGGCTGGCTGAATGTCACGCCACACGCCGGTGTTCGGCTGACGCATTACGGCGCGACATCCGGTGGTGATCCCGCGCTTGACCAAGCCGGCGGGATGGATCGCTCCGTGTTCAACACCGGCGTCGAATTGTCGTTCAAGGCGTCGAGCACGTGGGCCAATGCGTCGAGCGGCCTGCTCGATGTCGACGGCCTGCGGCACATCGTGCAGCCGTTGGCCAATTACATCTATGTGCCGGAGCCGGACAGGCGCCCGTGGGAACTGCCGCAGTTCGATCGCGAGTTGCAGACGCTGCGCCTGCGGCCGGTCGACTTTCCCGACTACAACTCGATCGACAGTATCGACTCGCGCAACGTCGTGCGCTTGGGTATCCGAAACCGCCTGCAAACCAAGCGCAACGGCCAACTCGACGACCTGCTCAACTGGGAACTGTTCACCGACTGGCGTCTGGAAACCAACGGAGGTGAGGCCCGCTTCAACGACATTTACTCCGACTTGGAGGTGAAACCGCGCTCTTGGTTGCTACTTGGTTCCGAGGTGCGATTCGACCCGAACGACCGTCTGCTCAACGAGGCGAATCACACGATCTCGCTGCTGCCCAACGATCGCTGGAGTTGGACTGTTGGCCACCGGTACCTCCGAGATCTATCGCCGGACGAATTGCGCGAGCGGTACCCTTACGACCCGTTTTTTAGTCAACAAATCGACACCGACTGGCGCTGGGGCAACGACCTGTTGTTCAGTCGCGTGTACTATCGCCTGAACGAGGAGTGGGGTTTCCGGATGATTCACCAGTTCGAGGCCAGCGACGGCACGATGGAGGAACAGAGTTACGGCGTGTTCCGCGACTTCTCCAGCGCGACGGCGGGCTTGCGCTTTCGTCTGCGCAACCATCGCTCTGGCAAGAACGACTTCAGCGTGAATTTGGTCTTCTCGCTCAAGGCAATGCCCAGCAAGGGCCTGGGCGACGACAGTAACCGCCTCGAGACCCGCCTCTTCCGCTGACCAACCCGCGCTCGACGCTGCCTGGCCAAGCGGCTAGTTTTTCCGGTGTGAAAGCCAATCTTCGTCTCATCTTTGTCGTTTCGTTGTTGCTCGCCGCAATCGTTGGCAGGGCCGAGCGTCTGGTTTTGGTCAGCGCGTCGTACGGCAAAAACATCATCGCTATCACCGATCGCGATGGCGACGTGCTGTGGTCACACAAGACCGCTGGGCCGCAGCGGGGCCACGCCGGCCACCACGACGTGCACCTTCTGTCCAACGGCAACATTCTCTACCATGACAGCTGGACCAAGCTCACTGAGATGACACTCGGCAAAAAAATCGTCTGGACCTACGACTCCGCCACGATGAACGGCAACGAAGGCAAGGGGGTGGACGTGCACGCCTTCGCCCGGTTGAAGAACGGCAACACCTCGATCGTCGAGAGCGGAGTGGGGCGCATCATCGAGGTGGACAAAAAAGGCAGCATCGTCCACGAGATCCCGATGAAAAAGGACGGCCGCCAGCACACGCGCTGGGTGCGCTTCACGCCGGAGGGTAACTACCTCGTCACCTCCGAGAATCCCGGCGTTGTCACCGAGTACAACCGCAAGGGTAAGATTATTTGGGAATATCTCATCAAGACCCGTTGCTACGGTGCGATCCGCCTGAAGAACGGCAACACACTGATCGCCTCCGGCAGTGGCCACAGCGTGGTCGAGGTGACGCCCGGCAAAAAAGTCGTCTGGGAGATCAAGGACAAAGTCCCCGGCACCGACATCGGACTCGGCTGGATGACCGCATTGCAGGAACTCCGGAACGGCAACTTCATCATCGGCAACTGCCATGCTGGCGAGACCAACCCGCAGATTTTCGAGATCACGCGTGACAAAAAAGTCGTGTGGGAGTTTGACGAGTGGGAATTGGTTGGCAACGGCCTGGCCTGCTGGCAGATCCTCAAAGACAAACAATCCAAGCGCCTTCGCAAACAACTTGCGAAGCTGGTAAAGTAATTCCCAGCTTCGCCAATAGCAGGGTCAGCTTCGTGTTCGCTTGCCAATCACGCTAAGCAGCGTGAACACCGCCACGTTCACCACCACGCCGCAGAAGCCGATGTCGGCGATCTTTTTCAGTTGGACGAACAGGTCCACCGCCGCCGAGTCACTCCCGGTGGCGATCGCCAGCAGCGGGCTGAACATCAGCACCACCAGCATCCCGGCGACGATCCCGGCGATCGCCCCGCGCCGCGAGCCGCGCTTGAGGAATAGCACGTCGAACGTCACCGGCAGCAGTTGGCTCGAGAAGGCGATCGCCAGCAGGCTCATCGGCATGATCATCCCGATCGGGTCGAAGCTTTCGCTGCTGCGACTGACGAACACCATGCCAAGCGCCAGCAGCGTCGCCGCCGCAATCACGCCGCGCCCGACCCACAGCCGGCTTTTCTCCGAGGCGCCCGGCCGCAGGATGCCGCTGTAAATGTCGCGGGTCAGCACGGCACTCATCGCGTGCAGATTGCTGTCGGCAGTGCTCATCGCCGCGGCCATGATCGCGATGATCACCAGCGTGGCCAGCAACAGCCCCGCCGGGCCAAGCAACTCCGGCAGGTGGCGCTTGAGCACGACGACCATGATTTGATCGAAGTCCCTTGGCCCCGCGCCGACGTCAGGGTGGGGCAGGGGCTTTCCGCCCTCGGCCAGGCGCTTGGCCAAGTCGGCCTCCTTGACACCGAACGCCTGACCATCGGCCTGCACTTGGTATTCAAACGCGCCGTCGGCGCTTGGCTTGGCGACGGGGTAGAGCACTTGGCCACCCAAGCCGACCAGCATCACGCCAAACAGGAAACAAGCCGTCAGGCCAAGCGCGAAAATGACTGCGCTGCGCCGGAGCGCCTTGGCCGACTTGGCCGCGTAAAAACGCATCCACTGCGCCGGTTGGATCATTGAGCCCAGCGCGCCGAAGATGCAGAGTGTGAACAGTTTTCCCGGCGTGAACGAGCCGGTGGTGCCGGGGGCGGAGAGGGACGTGCGGGGCAACTCGCTGACCTTGTCGAAAAAAGCGGACGGTCCGCCGAGGGCGGCCACGGCGGCGGCACCGGCCAGTAGCATGCCGCTCATCAGCAGCGCGCCCTGCAGCGCATCGGTCCACGCGACACTGCGCATCCCGCCGATCATGATGTACAGCATCGTCACCAGGGACAGCAGGCAGGCTCCGATCTCGAACGCATGCTCGCCGCCGAAAAGCCGGCTGGAGATGATTCCGCCGGCCTGGATCTGGATGACCACATACGGCACGGCGTAGAGAAAACCGATCAATGCCACGAGGCACCGCAGCGCCACCGGGCTGCCGTAGTGGCTGCAGATCAGGTCGGCCGGCGTGACGTGTCCGTGCGTGCGGCCAAGTTCGCGGATGCGGTTGCCGAGCAGGTAGATCACCGCGCCGCTCAGCGGGACGTTCAGCGCGAACAACGCGAACACGACCCCCTCCTTGTACACCATCCCCGGCGCGCCGAGCATCGCCGCCGAGCTGAAAAACGTGGCCATGATCGTCAGCGACGAGACCAGCCAGCCTTGGCCGCGCCCGGCGAGATAGTAGTCCTCCTCGCCGGCTTGGCGTTTGCGGAAGCCCCAGAGACCGATGCCGAGCAAAAAAAGCAGATATCCCGCGAGACAGAAGTGCGGGAGTAAGCCAAGGTCGGTTGTCGCGGTGGTATCCATCAATCCTCCCTTGATTTCCAGATGGTGAGGGAGGCGGTTACCACCACTGCGGCCTGTACGCCATACCAAAACAGCCCCCAGGCGTAGATCACCGGCAGCCCAAGAAAAAGCAGGCTATCGCGGGCGGTGGTTGGATCGGGGTTCACCAGTTGCAGCCCCGGCCCCGGCCCCATCACCATCGCGAGCGCGAACACAAGGAATAAAACCAAGCCAAGCCGGCGGTGGCCTTTGCTTGAGTTGGTGGAGGATGGGGGCACAGCGGTGGATGATTCGCGCTTGGCCAAGCGCCGTCAATCCATTCCCAGCACGTAAGTTTCGGAATAGCGCAGGTCACCGGTGTACGCGTCGTGGAACTGGAAAATCACCTGTGGGTGGGGGAAGGCGAACCAGCGTTCACCGCCGCGCTCGACCGGGTTGTTGAAGACGTTGTTAACCTGTACGACGCAGTAGTGCGGAAAGGTGCGGTTGGCGCGGGGGATGTCCTCCATCGCGTAGCTGCTCCAGCGGATGTCGCAGGCGCGCGGGCCGTACTGGAAGCGGCCGTTGGCGGGGCGGCCGCCTTCGTCCTTCATCGGCGCGTGGTTGATGGAGTTGTGCGGGCCGCTGGCAAACTCCCAGACGTTGTCGGTGATCCTGATGGCGAAGCTGTTGTGCAAATCTCCGGTGAGCACAAACACGCCCTTGTCGAGGCCGTCCCAGAATTTAATCAGTTCCTCGCGCTCCCTGAGAAACACCGTCCACGCGTCGTCCTTCTTGATGGTGAGTTGCTTGTCATCGCCGCCGCCGCTGCCGACGTGCGGCACCATGAAGTTCACCGAGGACATCACGAAGATGAAATCAGCCTTGCTGTTTTCGATGCCGTCCTTGAGCCATGCGAGTTGTTGCTTGCCGAGCATGGTGGCCTTCGGGTTGTCCGGATGATCGACGTTGTGCAGGCTGCGATGCGAGCGGGTGTCGAGGAGGAAAAAGTCGCAGTTGGACATGCTGAACCTGCCGTAACAGCGCCGGCCGATGGAGTAGGTCTGCGAGCTGTTGGCTTTGGCCGGCGGATTGATCCTCAATCGATGCGGCCCAAGCACCTCGACAATCTCGTACACGGCGGAGTTGGGATCGCCTGGCTCAGCATCCAGCTTGGCATCCTTCACGCCGGCGGTTGGCGTGCCCCAGTGTACGTGGAGATTGGCCAAGGCGTTCAGGTTGAGTTTGGTGAAGTCGGCATCGGGATCCTGCAGCACATTGCTTCCGGCCTTGAATCGGCCGGTGCCAAACCAGGCAGGGATAGTGTGCTCGGTCGGGTTGGCCCAGGCGAGGTAGTCAAACCAGGCGCGCGTGGCGATGTCGCGAAAGACGGCCCGGCGATTCACGTAACCGACCTCGCCGGTGCCGTAGATGTCGTTGAGCAGTTCGTGATCGTCGGCGGTGTAAAACGACGGCACATGCCGGTGCCACTCGCTCAGGTTGCGCCCGCGTTCGAGGTAGGTTTTGTAGTTTTGCCAAACACCGACGACGGTTGGTGTCTTCTGGACGATATCCGGCGCCTGGCCAAGTGATGCGAGGCCGACCTGGTGCAGCCACTCGCTGGCCTGATAGTCCCGGCGGTTCTCGTAAAGCCAATCGCCGTTGAGGATTGCGAAGTTTACCTTGTCACGAACCTGGGTGTTGAGCGTGTCAAAAACCGGCAGGGTGGGGCCGGCGCTGTCGCCGCCACCGCGTTGGTTGTTGCCGCAGGCAAACTCAAACCGAAAATTGAACAGCCCCTCCGGATTGCCCTTCGTATTCTTGAAATCTGCCGCCCGCGGCAGCGTCCGAAACGAACCGCTCAACTGATGATCCGCGATGCGATAGTGATAGCGTGTGTTGGGCTGGAGCCCGGTGAGGGTGAGAATACCGGTGTTGTCCCGGTTGATTGAGGTCGATTTGAGCGTCGCTGTCTTGGACAGGTCGTTTTTGTGGATGCCGTAAAACACGACCACCCTGCCTGGACGGGCGGTGCGCAGCCAAAGGCTCATCGAGTCGGCTGCGGGCCGCCCGAGAATCGGGCCGTGGGTGACACGCGTGTCGGTTGATTCGCCGTCTTGGCCAAGCGCCAGCGTGGAGAAAGCTAGGTGCAGTGCAAAACACAGGGCAAGAGTGATGCGGGATAAATGATTCATTACGGCCCGGCCATTGTTCGTGCTTGGCCAAGCGCCGTCAACAGATTCGACAGCAGGTGCGCGAATGGGATGATGTGACGCTTCCGGGCGAGCCAAGGTTCACAGGGGAGAGACCGCTGTCCCAGTGGTCCGAGACTTGGTTTGATTATTTGCGGAAGGCTACCGGCTTTCATACGCGCCAATGGCATTCACCGCCATATCGTCGCAAAACAGCCATACGATATTCGGCTTCTTCTCCGCTAAAACCTGCCTTGTCAAAAGCAGGGCCAAAATCATGGTTTTCTTCATATTACTTTCCTTTCAATCCCTTCATCGCATGAACAGGCAGCGGCAGATAGTCGCCCTCACGAACCATCCAGCGATCCAGTTTTTCGCGTAAATCCTCTTCCACCTCGCGGACGGCCTCCGTGTCGGCGAGATTGTTCATTTCATAGGGATCGTTTTCCAAGTCGTAGAGTTCAAAGACCGGACGCGGACTATCGAAATAGAGCCGTTCGTGCAACTCGGATAAATCGCTGGATTCCCGCGCGGCCTTTATCGCATTCCAGGCCGCATTTTTTTTCGCCATATCGACTGGCGTGTAGCCGCGCTCCGGGATGGCGTTGTAGATAAAGTTGTAGCGCTTCGTCGTAATGGATCTCGACAGATCAAAACCATCCGACCGCGTGATGGGTCCGGAATGCCAACCGCGCTCGGCAAACACCTGCTCGCGCCCCGTGAACGGATTGCCCAGAAGCGCGGGGAGAAAATTCACGCCCGTCATTTCCACCGGTGCATCCATCCCCGCCGCCGCCAACAGCATCGGGGCGAGATCCTCGCCGCTGACCAACACGTCGCTCTCCGTTCCCGGCTTAATCTTTTCCGGCCAGCGAACCATGAGCGGAACATGCAGGCCGCGACCATAAAGTGTTCCCTTTCCGCGCAACAGCGCCTCGCCGTTATCGCCCATGAACACCACCAGCGTATTTTCCGACAGCCCCCGCTTTTCCAGCGTTTCCAACAACAGGCCAAAGCCCCGGTCTAGATCGCGGACTTCCGCGAGATAGCGGGCATAATCGAGCCGCACCTCCGGAAGATCCGGCCAGTCGGGCGGCAACTTCAATTTTGTGGGCTCGATTCCTTCATGGTCATCGCCCCACTTGCGGTGGGGTTGGTTGAACCCGAAATAGAGAAAGAAGGGTTTGCCTTCGGGCACTTTATCCAATGCCGAGTCAAGCATGTCAGGCACCTTGGCCAGATGTTCGCCCTTGGTGCTCGCACCGGGTATAAAATGGTCGAACCGCCCCTCGAAATGTTCTCCACGAACGCTCATTTTCTCCAGTTCGTCCACGACATGGGGCGCGTCTTTCCGTTTACCCTCCAGATGCTGGTTCCGACCATCAACCCCCACCCAATACCCCTCGGCGCGCAGCGCGTCGGTGAGCAGCAACGTACCCGGCCGTGCAGGCTGTGCGAAGCGCGTCGCCGACAGCGCTACGGGCGACCGTCCGGCGAAAATCGAGATCCGCGAGGGTGCGCACTGCGGCGCGGTCGTGTAGGCCCGATCAAAACGCATACCCTCCGCGGCGAACGCGTCGAGGTTCGGCGTCAGATTCAGCCGTTGACAGTTGGCGTCGCCATAGGCACCGACGTGCGGCACGCTGTGATCGTCCGAAAGCACCAGCAGGATGTTGGGCCGCTCGGCGAACGTCGCAGACGCAAGCAGAATGAAACTGACCGCCCGGAGGATCATGCGCCGCCCTTCCGTTTCTTTTTCGCTTTTTTCGCGGCCTCCCGTCTGGCCTTGGCGTCAGCGAAATCCTCGCCGGAGCATTCGGTGAACCAAGCGTTCCAGTCGGCCTCCATCTTCGCGGCGAGTTCAGGCCGTTGGAAGGCTAGATTCACTGTTTCTGTGCGGTCTTTGGAGAGATCGTAGAGTTCCCACTTTTTCTTGCGGACAAGCTTCATCCGGCCCTCCTGCACGGCCGCGCCGCCGCCGAATTCCCAGAAGAGCGGTTTGGCGCGCTTCAACACATCCCCGGAAAAAGTCGGCACCAGACTGACGCCGTCGGGCGGCTTGACATCCGGCGTCGGGGATTCGCCGGGATAAGCCGCGGCAGCAAGCTCCATGCAGGTGGGCATCAGG
>Ga0187827_10004758_pt1 | contig 16433 bp, 14 predicted proteins | sample ETNtaG_39_FD_167969 | JGI IMG/M metagenome (GOLD analysis project Ga0187827, IMG submission 167969) | Marine microbial and viral communities from oxygen minimum zone, Eastern Pacific Ocean - ETNP2014_SV_150_PacBio MetaG (Illumina Assembly) | ecosystem: Environmental > Aquatic > Marine > Hypoxic...
GAGTTTCCTGATTATCTGTTCGGGCGTGTACCGTTTACGTGTCATATTCTCTTTTCCTTGCAGTTTGCACAACTACTAACTTAACACTTGGTACAACTTTTGGGGGGCAGGCCAGTACAATAACCCTTCATGATATCTAAAGGCACCTCTTCATAGCCATCCCAAGCTGTATCTTGAATCAAGGACCATGAATAATCATCAGTTTTTTTATTGCTACTATATACCTGATCTTTAGCTCTCTTTACAGCTGCATTATAATTTTGATTTATTACGAATACCTCTGCTCCTTCAGATTCTATTGCGCTCACTATCCCATGATCAGTTCCTTTAGGCATATAAATACTAGCTTGACGTCCCAGATGTCTAGCCATCCACGCAACTGCCCGTCCATGATTTCCATCAGTAGCACTACAAAATGTCTTAATTTGTGGAAATTTTTCTATTTGCTTATGCATTGCATATGAAGCACCTAATACCTTAAATGCATTAAGTCCTAATCTATGACTTTCATCTTTTATTAAAAGTTTTCCTATCCCTAAATGCTTAGCTAATCCAGGCAATCTTACTAAAGGAGTTTCTTGATTATATAATGTTTGATGAAAAGCTACTATATTATTAAGTTCCAAGGATGTAACGTATGATTCTTCATTTGACTGAGACAGATTAAAATTGGGATTTAGAATGACGTTAATTATATTCAATTATACTAACTTCAACAAGACTACTTATTTTGAAAATACTTACAGAAATTAAAAATATTTATTAGGCAATAAAAGAAGCTTATTTCGATCGCAGGGGACCAAATTCTACATCTTTAATAAATTTTGGGGTGGATGCTTTCTTCTTTTTTTCTTTGACCGTTTTTTTATCTGGAACTTTAATATTACTATTTACAAATTCCCGTAATTGAGAGTCTGTAACTTTCCATTTATTAAATGATTCAGTAACCATTGTTCGTACTTCATTATTAAAATTATTAACGACGTGTTCTAGTCGGTTCTGTAAATCTTCCATGAGGATAGGGCCATAATCGCCTCCAACCTCCTCGAGGCGTTCATCAAGTTCATCTAAGAGGCCCTTCATCTTCTTTTCAAAGAGAGAGGGAGGTGCTTCCTCTTCCAGTTTCTGACCATTTTCTATTTTTTCTTCAGCCATTGTTTTAATTTACATTTCTTCCAAATAATGTGCCATATATAACCAATCCACTACCAAAACCAAGTGAAGGTGCAGAGAGGTACATCCATAAATTGCTTTGGGATTCTCCATGAATATAATATCCCAACAGAAAACCAATGGAGATTCCAATAATAAACATTCCTGCAAGGATAGAAGCAAAAGATCTAAAATTTATTTTCATCAAAATTTTGCCAGCAAACTTAGTCCCATTGTACTATTAAGGTTAACATTGCCATTTAAATCATTATCATAAAATACATCATGCCGATACATTCGCAGAGATACATTTTGCAGGAGCTTGATTCCCAATCGGGCACCAAATACTGTGTTTTCATTATTGGTGGATGTATTGAATGGTTTTGTTGTAAAATATTGATTGAAATATAGAGCACATTCTGAAATTCCCTGTATTAAACCTTCATGAATAAAAAAATTCATTCCCAGAGTATAATAAGATGTACCTGAAGTCATATTCCCTGATTCCTGTAAAACAGATATATCAAAAGAATATTCATAGTAATTACGGAATTTATAATCATATTGTAATGAAAGCCCGATTTTGTCATATACATTCCTTGTGGGGTCTAAAAGGGCATATATGTCTTTTGGCAGGTAGTAAGCTGTTGAATCTGTATCAATATGATTTTCTTTTATCATTGTATTCCATTGTTCATCTAAGCTATAGGGTTCATTAGTATCGATGGAATCTAAAATACTGGATGGTATGTAATGCAACCGTTCTAGGTTATAGGTTTCTCCAAAAAATGGAACCATATGTAAAGGAGAAGAATAAGTGAAAGCAATTTTAACATCTTTGAAATGTCCTAACTTCCAATGAATTCCAGGACCTAAAATACCAAAGGAACTCTTTCTTCCAAACCCTTCTTCTGTTATTACTCCATTAACTGATTGGTTGCGGATATAACGCAGGTCTGCTGGGTAATTTAAGGTAGTAAATTCACCAAATAAGTAGGTGTTATTTAAGAGCCCGCTTTTGAGTTCATAAATTAGATCAATTTGGTAACCGCTGATAGTCCGCTTGAGTGGGGAAACCCCTGACCAAATACTATCTGGGACAGATCCAAACTGGTTATTATCGTATACAATACCAACCCCCATTCTAAGACGTTTTAATGATCTCATTATGGCTGTGCTGTATATTCCAATTAGTCCACCTCCTTTAGATAATTCATCTATGCTGGAGGTAAAAAATTTAAGTGTAAAATTTTCTGCATTTGATTTATAATCACACGCTATTCCACCATCTTTCATTATGGGATAGCTCACTGTATTAGTATAACGATTTAATAGCATTCCATAGCCAAAGGTAAGATTATACAAACGTCCTAGTTTGAGATTTAATCTATCGCGTGGAGATATATATTCAAAAATTAAGGGAGATAGAATCTGGGAAAGACTGGATAAGACATTCAAGTTTTTTGATGTATCTGATAAGCTTATAAATCCATTTAATTTATATCCAACTCTCAAGTGTTTACCTGTGAAAATGGGAAGGAGGGATACTTGACCATATTGTGAATTTTCAATCACAGCAGCACCAGTTTCAATGCTAAAATGGAAGGGTTTTATTTTGATTTCTTCTTTATAGAATGCCATTGCAATTGTTGAATCATCTGTAAAATAATTCATGATCGTAAAAGGTGGTTTTTGTTCTCTTAAATTATAATTTCTATCAAGTCTCTCATAAATATGCTCTGGAAGCATATTCTGATTGATCATTTCAATTGAAATCTCACCATTACTCTCTAAAGATAACTTCTCACCTCTTTCAATATATTGCTCTACACTTCCAACGGGATAGATAGTTGTTGTCCCCTTAATGGAATAAATTTCATCCTTGCCAGCCATAGATCGAGTCATCCAGACTTCATTATCATCGAGAAATATTTCTGCATATTTTGTCAGAATAGAAAAATTAATTTCGCTTCCATGTGAACTTGCTAAAAAAAGGTTTCCATAGTTAAGCTTTATTTGGCAACTTGCATTTACATAATCAATACGAATCTCAGACAAACCTGATATTGTAACCCGGATATCAGTATCTTTAATTTGAAATATTAATTGACTACCCAACGTTGAACGTAGAATATCACTATTATAGATTGATCGTCCATTAATAGCAAGCCCAGATATAATATCTATTGAACTGGGTTGAATATTTACCTCTCCAGTAACTCCGATCACTTCTGCGATTGGCTCTACATTGGCAAAAATATATGCAGATATAATATATGGTATAAGGATGAAAGAAATCCATTTTGTATAATTGATAGCCGTACAGCATTTCATAGCCATAAATATAAATTGGAATATTGTCGCATTAAAAACAGTTTTGAAGGGCAATATCGAGTTTAAGAGAACTTTACATACATATCATTTTACTAAAAAATAAATAGAATGATGAACTAAATTTAAGCTCTAATGTTTCAGAAAATTTTAATCGCAAATCGTGGAGAAATTGCTGTCCGTATTATCCGTACCTGTCAGGAAATGGGAATCAAGACTGTTGCCATATATTCTGAACCCGATCGGATATCTCCCCATGTATTGAAAGCAGATGAAGCCTATTGTATTGGTCCTGCATCATCGTCAGAATCGTATCTAAATGTAAAAGGAATTCTTAATATATTGAATAAAACTGGAGCTAATGCAGTTCATCCCGGGTATGGTTTCCTATCAGAAAATTGTGACTTCGCAAATGCAATTAATGAAATGAATGTAACTTGGATTGGCCCATCTGCAGATGCTATTGCTACAATGGGAGATAAAATGTCAGCCCGGAAACTGGCTATTGATGTAGGAGCCCCTATAGTGCCAGGTACAACAGTACCACTGACAGATATTTTTGATGCCCGTAAAACAGCCCAAAAAATTGGATATCCAATACTAATAAAAGCAGCTGCTGGTGGTGGTGGGAAGGGAATGCGTATTGTTAAAACTGATAAAGATATGGAAAATGCAATGCATAGGGCACAGTCAGAGGCAGAAAAAGCATTTTCAGATAACAGGATTTATATTGAAAAATACCTTGAAGAACCACATCATATTGAAATTCAAATTTTTGCGGACAATCATGGAAATATAGTCAGCCTGGGGGAACGTGAATGTTCCATTCAGCGCAGGTACCAGAAAGTTATTGAAGAGACACCCTCTCCTTTTATAAGTGAAAATCTTCGCGATGCACTCGCACAAACGGCAATTAATATTACTAGGTCCTGCAATTATTCCGGAGCAGGGACAATAGAATTCCTTGTTGATAAACAACGAAATTTCTATTTCCTAGAAATGAATACACGCCTGCAGGTTGAACACCCCATCACTGAAATGACAACCGGTTTTGATCTGGTTAAAGAGCAAATTAATGTAGCTTCAGGCAAGACTCTTTCCTTTTCTCAGAATCAGATCAAAGCACAAGGCCATGCAATTGAATGCCGTATATACGCAGAAGATGGATCTAATGATTTTGTGCCATCTACTGGATGCATCACTGAAATGATAATTCCAAGTGGTTTAGGTGTTCGCGTGGATGAAGGTGTCCGTGTTGGTCAGGAAATTACACCTTATTATGATCCACTGCTCGGGAAGCTCATCACATGGGGAAGGGATAGACAAACCTCATTGCAACGAATGATTCGTGCTTTGCTTGAATTCAATATTGTAGGAATTCAAACTAGTATTCCATTTTGTCTAATGTTATTTAGGCATAAATCCTTCCATGAAGGGAAATATTCTACCCATACAATAGATATAATTAAAGATGAATTATTGCAAGAACTATCTATCCATAATAAGGAACAAAATCTTGCAGTTCGTATAGGCGCAGTCCAATTGCATCAAGATTATAAATCATATTCAATCAAAAAAGAAAGTATGGAAAAAATAAGTAGCTGGGTTTCTTCTGGAAGAAGAGATGAATTGAGATGATATTTAACACAATTATCAATAATAAGTCTCTTGAAATGGAGTTTTCTGATTCTCTTGATCAACTTATTAGAAAATCTGGGAGTAATATAAAAATTGATTGTGTTAGACTTGGCCAAAACTCCTATTCTCTTATCCTAAATGGGAAATCTTATTATATTACTCTTAATTCTCATTTTCAAGGATATGAAATAATGGTAGATCATCATTCCCAGATTGTTAAAGTTCAGGATGAACTGGATATTTTACTTGAAAAATTTGGGATGAAGAAAGATATAGATATTCAACTAGGGGAAATTCATGCTCAGATTCCCGGGCTCATCAGTCAAATTTTTGTAAAAGAAGGAGATGATATTGAATCTAATCAGAAACTGTTTATATTGGAGGCTATGAAAATGGAAAACGAAATTAATTCCCCTGTTAGCGGTATTGTTGATAAAATTCATTATAAAGTAGGAGATAAAGTGGAAAAAGGCAATCTTATTATGGATATTATAAACTGATGGCGGGCTGGGCAAAATGGCTCTGGGGTGGAATGGGTTGGGCTATGTTTGGTCCCATTGGTGGAATTATGGGATATGCACTGGGCTCCATGGCTAATAATACACAGAATTTACATAGTAGCAGGGGTTATCGTGCTGGTATGCCTACTCAGGCAGGAGATTTTGGAGTTGCGATGCTAATACTATTTGCTGCCGTAATGAAGGCTGATAACGAACTGAAAAAATCCGAACTGGAATTTGTAAAAAAATTCTTTATCCATCAGTTTAATATTAACTATGCCCAGGATCGTATGAAGTTGTTTAAGGAAATCTTGAAGCAAGATTATCCCCTCAAAGATGTCTGCCTTCAGATCAAGACTAATATGGATCATGCTTCTAGGCTACAGATGATACATGTATTATTTTGTCTTTCAAAAGCAGATGGGCATGTACATAGCCTAGAAGTTGAGGTCATAAACACTATCGCAAATTACCTGGGCATTTCAGAAGCTGATTTTCAATCCATACAGGCAATGTTTTTTAAAGATACAACCGCTTCTTATAAAATACTGGAGATCACATCAGATGCAACTGATGACGAAGTAAAAAAAGCCTATCGTAAAATGGCAACCAAATTTCATCCGGATAAAGTACATCACCTTGGTGAAGAATTTCAGAAAATGGCTGAGGAAAAGTTTAAGTCGGTAAACGATGCATATCAAACGATCAAGAAAGAAAGGAACATTAAATAAAACTGAATTCAATATAGGATCAGTAATAATTTATTATCCCATGGGAACTAAAAAAACCAATTCTAATATTCTACTAAAACCATTTTACGGGACAGGTTCAAAACCAGGAGAATATCCATTTACCAATGGTGTCTATCCCAATATGTACAGAGAAAGGCTATGGACTATGCGTCAGTATGCCGGTTTTACTTCTGCTGAGGAAAGCAACAAGCGTTACCGGTATCTTATTGATCAGGGGGTTATGGGCTTATCTATTGCGTTTGATCTTCCTACTCAAACCGGATATGATTCTGATCATGTTATGGCCTTCGGAGAAATAGGTAAAGTGGGTGTACCCATTTGCTCTATGGCAGATATGGAAATTCTTTTTAATGACATTAAGCTGGATAAAGTTTCAATTTCCATGACGATTAATTCAACTGCAGCTATTCTTTTAGCATTTATAATTGCAGTAGCAGAAAAGCAGGGCATCAGTAGGGATAATCTAAATGGTACCATACAGAATGATATTTTAAAGGAATATATTGCTCGTGGAACATATATCTATCCACCAAAATCAAGCATGAGAATTATTACGGACATATTTGAGTTTTGCTCAAATGAAATGCCCAAATGGAATACAATTTCTATTTCTGGATATCATATCCGTGAAGCAGGTTCAACAGCTGTTGAAGAACTAGCATTTACTCTTGCAAATGGAATTGCCTATGTACAAGCTGCCATTGATAAGGGACTTGATGTCAATTCATTTGGTAAACGTATTAGTTTCTTTTTTAATTGCCACAATCATTTTTTTGAGGAAATTGCTAAATTTCGAGCGGCCCGTAGAATCTGGGCTACAATTATGAAGAAACGTTTTAGTGTAACAGAGCCAAAAGCTATGATGTGCCGATTTCATACGCAAACAGCGGGTTCTACACTCCAGGCACAGCAGATTGATAATAATGTTGTTCGGACAACACTCCAGGCTACTGCAGCTGTACTTGGCGGGACTCAGTCACTACATACTAATTCACGGGATGAGGCCTTGGCACTTCCCACTGAAAAATCTGCCAAATTAGCCCTCAGAACCCAGCAAATTATTGCCCATGAATCTGGAATTCCGGATGTAGCAGATCCACTGGCGGGAAGTGAATATATAGAAGCATTAACAGATGAACTGGAAAACTCAGCTATGGAACTGATTAATAAAATTGATGAAATGGGTGGAGCTGTTATAGCCATTGAACAAGAATTTCAACAGAATGAAATTGAGTCTAGTGCCTTTAATTATCAGAAATCCATTGATAAGGGAGAAAATATAATGGTAGGGGTAAATAAATATGCTAATGGTCTAGAAGGAGAAATAGAAACTCAAGATATTGATGAAGAGGCAGTCAGCCAACAATTGGAACGGTTGAAAGAATTTAAGCAAAAGCGGGATGATGATGTAGTTCAAACATCACTTTCAGATTTAAAAGAATCTGCATCGAGTAAAGAGAATCTTATGCCCCGTATAGTTCATGCAGTGAAAGCACGTGCCACACTAGGTGAAATATCTGATATACTGCGTAGTGTATTTGGAGAACATTAAGAAGTAAGAGTAATCTCAGTAATTTCTGGTTCTGTACCAATCCGCATAGGAGGCCCCCAGTAGCCGGTCCCCTGGTTTATATAGATCCAGGTATTTTCCTTTTTATGCAAACCCTTGATAAAAGGATGTGCCAATTGTACCAGTAAACTGAATGGAAAATATTGACCTCCATGTGTGTGGCCTGAAAGCTGAAGATTGAAGTTATATTTTATTGCATGTTCAATATCCTTGGGCTGGTGTGCTAGGAGAATTTTAAGATCTGGTTCTGACATCCCTCCTACAGCTTTTTCCATATCTGTTTTATGCAACTCAGAAAAATATTTTCCGCCTCTATCTGGGATACCTGTTATCATGATCGTTTTTCCATTTATGACTATATTTTGACTTTCATTTATAAGTATTTTAAATCCAAGATTTTCAATAAGTCTCAACCAGCCATTCATATCTGAATAATATTCATGATTCCCAGTAACAAAAAATTTTCCATATGTTGGTTTTATTTCGCTCAAAGAGGTAAGATACTTGCCAAAAGATTTAACCGAACCATCAGCAGCATCACCAGTAAAAAACAGAAAATCAGGATTCATTTTCTGAATTATTTTTGTTACTTTTTCTACAAACTTATCAGTGATCATAGCGCTAGCATGTAAATCAGTTATTTGTGCCAACCGGACTCCTTTTAAAGCTTCAGGCAAGTTCTTAATGGGAATTGCAATTTTTTTGATCACTGGTGTTTTAGTAGCATTATAGAAACCCCATATTGTTCCAACGGCACCTAGAGTTCCTACTATTCCTTTGATAGATAATCCAAGAAATGCACGACGCTGTGGATCAAAATGACTTTTATGTATAATAATTTTATTAATAGCTGATAGTAAATCCATACTGATCTGCATGAAAAATAATAGACTTATCATTCCAAGTCCTGTATATCCCAGCCAAATAATAATGCGTGAAAAGTTGTTTTCAATTTTATTGAAATACAATATAAAAGTTATTATAGGAAACAAGTAAAAAAGTCCTATTAATATGATAAGAATGATTTTGTAGTGTGATGGGATGCTTAGGGTCCAAATAAGTCTCCAACCCACATACGAATACATTGTTAATAAAACAGATGAAAAAATAATAAAAAAGATCATTTTCTAAGTCTCTAGCATTATCTAAATGTTATAAATTCTATGTCTGAAAACTATTAAAATTTATATGATTAAATTCTTTTATGGAATTCAGATTTCCAAAAAATAAAAAAATATGAAAACGAGATGATTAATGAAATATATTCAACTTCTTTTATTTAATATAATAATCTTTATAAATCTTATGTATGCACATGATGGTGATCATGATGCTAAAAATAGACATGGCAAAGGGAAACCATCAGGATGTGCTATTTATGGAACGGTATTGGATTCCATAACGAGTAAACCTATAGAATATGCCTCAATTTCTATTATTGATATGGATGGGGGTATAATTACTGGCGGTATTACTGACCCTGAAGGTAAATTCAATATACAGGAAATCAAACCTGGAACATATGATGTGAAGATAGAATATATGGGATTCTCTTCGGTCTCAATAAATAATATAAAATTATCATTTAGAGAACAGCCTATAGAAATTTTGGGTGAAATTAAATTAAAACCTACCTCCCTTGAGATAGATGCTGTTAACGTGATTGATAAAAAACCAATCTTTGAATTTGAAGCAGATAAAATGATTTATAATTCATCAGATGATATAGTTTCCAGTAGTGGTACAGCTGAAGATGTATTAAATAAAGTACCAATGGTAACTGTTGATTCGGAAGGGGAGGTGTCACTTAGAGGAAACCCTAATGTAAAAATATTAATAAATGGGCGACCAAACAGGGAAGGAGGTGATGTAGATAATATTCCTGCATCCCTTATAGATAAAGTAGAAGTTATCACATCACCATCTGCTAAATATGATCCAGAAGGTATGGCTGGAATTATTAATATTGAATTAAAAAAAGGGAAATATGAGGGATTTAATGGAAGTATAAAGTTAAATGGAAAACATAATGATTTTAAATCTGTAGATGATATGAATGGAACTACATTTTATTCAAATTATAAAACTGAAAAGTATAATTTATATTCTTCATTATCAATAAATAATAGAGCAAGAATAAGAATTGGTACGAGAGAAGTGTATAACCAAATTGCAGATTCAATCTATTATGATATAGATGGATACAAATATGACTCTGAAACAGATGGAAGTGGAAATTCTATTTCATTAAAAATTGGTTCGGATTATTTAATTAATGATCAATTAAATATTAATGGAGAATTATCATATAAAATAAATAAAAAATCAAAATTAATTAGCCAAAATTATTTTCAAGATGGATTTAATGATGCAGATTATTTAGAACTTTCTGAAGAAGGTGATAAAAATGGAAATTACCATATAGAAAGTTTTTTTGAATTAATTAAGTCTTATGAAAACCCAGATAAAGAAGTATATTGTAGTTTATCAAATCATTACGGATCAGATAACGAATTTGAAAAACAGGGAGATTTGATTACAAATGTTACAGAGAATGAAGATAATTATGAATTAGATTTTAATTTTAAAACACCTATTAATGAGCAAAGTAAGTTAGAAATTGGATACGATGGACGTTTCTTTGATTCTAAAGAAAATATGGATTTTGAACTGCTTGGTTTCAAGGGAATAAATGATTTTAATATGATAAGAAATATTCATGGACTCTTTGTCGAATATCAGTTACAACTGAATGAGAAATTTAGTATAAAGCCTAGTTATAGAATAGAATATGTAGATAAAAAAATAGAATTCTTAAAAATTTCAGATGAAATTACCAGTGCTATAAGTAGCTATGCTCAATATTTACATGAAATTGATGATTCTACAGTAAATATTAATGAAATAAATAATTTCCCAGATTTACATTTCACATATAATATAACAGATAAAAGGAGTATTCAAGCAGGTATTAGTAGAAGAATCGAGCGCCCAGGTGGTGGAAGCCATGGATCTTGGGGGCAATTAAGACCATTCCCAAGGAATGTGTACAATGATAGTTTTATTTTTTTAGGAAACGTATTTTTGAAACCTGAATTTTCAACTCAGTATGAAATATCCTATAAAGGCCCAATGCCAATGGGTTTCTTTTATACCAATTTGTATTATAGAGATGTTGCAAATTCTATTGAATGGTATGATTTTGATGGAGAAAATAATGATATTCCCACAAATATTATTACATTTAAAAATGCTGATGCAGCTACAGATTTAGGAATAGAGTTGTTTATGATGATAATGGGTCAGACGCTTGGAGGCGGTTATAATGTTAATGAACTTAATGATAGTTCAAATGATTTTCAATTAAATGGAAAAAATGAAAGAATGAATATATATATGCGAATTAATCTTCCTGAAGAAAATATAAAATTATTTAGTTATGAATTTGGTTTTTATTATATGAAAATGAAAGTCCCTGGCGGCACATTATTTGGTGATAAAGGAACATTATGGGCAAATACCGGTATTTCTAAATCCTTATTTGATGATCGTGCCAGTATATCTTTTAGTATTAACAATATATTTGATAAGGGTGGTTTTCAAATGTTTTCTTATGAGCCAGTAGTTGACTCCAATAATATAAATGCATTGCAATATACAGATGTATTTTCAACTAGAGGTGGAAGGACTTTTTCAATTAGTTTGAAATACAACTTTGGGGAAATGCAGGAAGAGAAAAGAAAAAATCGAAGAGGACAAGGTTTCGGAGGTTCTGAATCAATGGATATGGGCTACTAAACTTTGTCCAATTGTAAAAAGAAATATATAGTTTTTCTATTTCTTTTTACTGTTTTACAAGCTAATAAATCTCCAAAAATTGGACTAGTCTTATCCGGAGGTGGCTCCAAAGGTTTTGCTCACATAGCCACACTTAAAGCTTTAGATTCTCTTAATATTCCTATTGATTATATTGCTGGCACAAGTTTTGGTGCAATTGTTGGCGCTATGTATGCACTGGGTTACCCAGGTAAACAAATTGAAAAGATGGCTTTAGCTACAGATTGGTATGAAGTCCAGAATGATGAACCAAAAAGGAAGCATCTACCTTATTTCAGAAAAAAAGACACTGGGAAATATCAGCTTCAATTTGGTTTAGATAAAGTTAAACCAGTAACACCAACCGGTTTGATTTATGGTCAAAAAATAATTCTGGATCTCAGTAAATGGACTCGGGAATATGAACAGGTTTATGATTTCGATAAATTGCCTATTCCTTTCCGCTGCAATGCTTTTGATATTATGTCAGGCAAAGAAGTAATATTAAAAGAAGGATCTCTTTCTCATGCCCTAAGGGCTTCTCTATCTATACCTACGATTTTTGCTCCAGTTGAATGGGGTGATGGACTCCTAGTTGATGGTGGTGTTATTAATAATCTTCCTGTAGATATAGTAAAAGAAATGGGAGCAGATATCATCTTGGCGGTGGATGTTAGTGCCACATCAAAAAACAAATCACAACTCAAAAATATCTATGATGTAGTGGATCAGACAATTGGTGTACATGGATATGAAAAAACAAAGGCCAGTATTAGACAGGCAGATTATTACATAAGACCTAACCTAGAAACTGTTAGTTTTACTGATTATAGTTTAAGTACCATAGAGTATTTGTTTGATAGAGGAGAAAAAGCAGTAAAAGACAACTGGCATATTTTTCTCAAATTACAGGAAATGACCATTAATAGAGAACAGAGAACAAAAAATTTAAAACCACTTATCAAACCACTTATCAATCAAGTCATTATAAAGGGTAATAAATTACTAAGTAAAAAATTTATCCGATCTTTTATTGGACTTGAGAAAGGAATGAAACTTAATCCTCAAACACTGGATGAAAATATCGCAGAGCTTTACAGTCTGGGCTACTTCAGGATAATCTATTATGAAATACATACATCGGATAATGAAAAAATTGATCTAGTCATTAATGTTCAAGAATCTCAGTTGAAAAAATTTAATTTAGGATTGAGGTGGGATAATTACTATGATTTAATTGCTATAGTAAATGTTCAGTTAAATAGTAGTCTTTTTCCTGGTCTTCGCATTGAAGATCAATTTCAATTTGCAGGTCTTCAGAAGAATATTTTTTCCATATATTATCCCAGTAGAAAATTAAATTTCCCAATTTATCCATTTTTAAGAATTACTAATACAGGATATATATTTAAAAAGTATGATCTAGAAGTAACCCCTAAACGATATAAGCATAGAACAAATGGAGTAAGTACAGGCATTGGAGTGTTGTTGAAAAATTTTTGGAATACAGAATTAGAATATTTTTATAGACAGGAAAGTTTTTTGCCAGAAGAATATGATGTATACACTAACAAAATATATGCCAGTATTTCACTATCAGCACAATTAGATTTATTAGATGATGTACTGCTACCTTCAAATGGTATTTTATTCAAGGGTAAATATGAAAATAGCAGTACAGAATGGGGATCAACCCAAAGCTATCATCTTTATCGGGGGCTAGGGGACATTTATTTTTCGAGAAAACGGAATACTTATCATATTATGGGATATTATCATCAGATATTAAATGATTTTCCTCAGTATATTACAGCTATTCCCGAAGGTAGTCAAACATTTGCTGGCGTTGAAGAATTTCAATTGTGGGGTAGTACGTTGGTTTTTTTCCGCGGGGAATACCGATATAAATATAAAAAAGATATTTTTGCACACCTTGTAGTGAACTGGCTAATTAGTGCAAAGGCAGACGATAATATTGCAACTGAAAATAAATGGGGTACTGGTTTTGGAATTACATTGATGTCTCCTCTGGGGCCACTGGAGTTTATTTGGAGTAGGGGTCCGAAAAATATTTATTTATCAAATAAGGGGTGGCAAAATTTATTTTATTTTTCTGCTGGGTATAAATTTTAAGCGGAGAGGGGGAGATTCGAACTCCCGGTAGACTTTCACCTACACACGCTTTCCAAGCGTGCACCTTAAGCCACTCGGACACCTCTCCAAAGTAATAACTAAGCACAAAAACCTCTTCAATAAATAGACACATCAGAGCTGTTATTAGTTACTGACTTATAACTTAAATTAAACTCATTAATATAGCTATTACAAGCATGAATCTGCCCTAAATATGCCCTATGTTAATCACTTTTTCAACGTAATTAAAACGTATGAAGGACAACTAACGGGGTGTACAACGGATTTAAAAGGGGTACGCTTATTGTAACTTCAAATCTCCCGATTTGACTAAAATATTTTGTAAATTTAAGTATGCTTAATTTAATGGAAGAATTGCTGTTACTTGCCTTAGATGATAAAAAGGGGAAAATAATTTTCTCCTCCTCTTCTGCACTTCCCTATGGTTTAAGAGGTGCATTACTTCTTGAATTAGTTCTTATTAAGAAAATTGATGTTATAAACAAAAAACTAGTAGTCGTAGATAATAGTCCAACTGAAGATTCATTACTTAATAATGCTTTAGATATTATTACTAATCATAAGCAAAAAAAAGTAAAGTATTGGGTCTCGAAATTAAAAAGTAAAATGAAACAATTAAGACAAGATTTATTATTAGGGCTAATGGATAAAGGAATTATAGAAAAAAGAGATGAAAAAATCTTATGGCTAATCCCAACAAAAAGATATCCAACTAAAAATCCGATTCCAGAAAATAAAGTCCGAAGTAGAATTATTGATATAGTTTTACATAATAAGCAAGCAGATGAACGTAGTTTAATGTTAATTAGCTTAATTAATTCCTGTAGCCTTATTAAAGAAGTTTTTAAAAAAGAAGATAGAAAAGTAGCAAAGAAGAAAATTAAAGAAATAGTAAAAGGTGAAAATATTGGTAATGCGATTACAGAACAGGTAAATGATGAAATTATGGTTGCTATTATTGCTGCTACAGCAGCTTCAGTTGCAGCAACGAGTTCATCTTCATAATAATTAACTACATACTGCTTTTGGAGCATAGGGTTTAAACCCACCTCTCCAATTTTTCCTTCCTAACCCAGTTAAGTAGTAAATAATCCAATATCCTGATGATGGAAGTTTGTAAATTTCAGTATGTCAACTCCACAAGATAATATAATAGAAAAATTAGAATCAGAAATTGAGCGTTTAAAGCTTGAAATATTTGAGATTAAGGGTGAACTTAAAATAACTAAGAGTCAACTAAAAGAAGCTAGTAATGAGCTACAGAAAAAACAAGGTTTCTATGATGATGATGGAAATTATGTAGAATAATGGAAGAAAATCACCTCAAGGTAAGATTATTGCTCGCTTAAGAACTGAAAATGTTGAGCTTAAAAACGTTTATTTGATGCTAGGCAACGTGTTATGGAGCTTGAACAAGAATTGCATGATTGGATTGATAAAGTTTCGAAGTAAAGTAAAAATTAATTAAACCCACTTCTATAATTCTTCCATAAATAAAAACCATCAATGAATACATTTGAAAATACTGGCTTAGATAAAAATATTTTAAAAGCCATTGCTAACTTAGGTTTTGAAAAAACTACCCCTATTCAGGATAGTACAATCTCCATTCTGATGAACTCAAATAAAGATATGATTGCTACTGCAGAAACAGGCACTGGTAAAACAGCTGCATTTGGCTTGCCAATGCTTCATTTAACTGATATTGGGGATTTGACAACCCAATCACTAGTTTTATGTCCCACCAGAGAACTGTGTATTCAAATAGCACTTGATTTGACCAATTACGCAAAAAATATGGATGGGATTAATATTCTTTCTGTTTACGGCGGGTCTAGTATTGAGAATCAAATTAAAACACTTAGAAAAGGTGTTCATATTGTAATTGGTACTCCAGGGAGAACTAAGGACTTAATTAAGCGGAAAAAACTTAAAATACATTCTGTAGCACGAGTTGTAGTGGATGAAGCGGATGAAATGCTCACCATGGGGTTTAAAGAGGATTTAGAAGCAATATTGAGGGAAACTCCCAAACAGAAACAGACCCTTTTATTCTCTGCAACTATGTCCCCAAAAGTAATATCTATTACAAAAAAATACATGCATAATCCATTGGAGATATCTGTCGCTCCAATGAATCTGGGTGCAAAAAATGTTCAGCATATTTATTATATGGTTCACATAAAAGATAGATATGAGGCTATCAAACGGGTAGCCGATAGCAACCCCAATATTTACGGAATAGTATTTTGTCGTACCCGAAGAGAAACGAAAGAAGTTGCCAATAAACTCATGCATGATAATTACAATGCAGATACCTTGCATGGTGAACTTACACAAGCACAAAGAGATGAGGTTATGAACCGTTTTCGAAAACGTACTATTCAATTATTAGTAGCTACAGATGTGGCAGCAAGAGGATTGGATATAACCGACCTGACTCATATTATAAATTATAATTTACCAGATGAACCAGAGGTATATATTCACCGATCTGGTCGTACAGGGAGAGCTGGAAAA
>Ga0187827_10004763_pt1 | contig 16427 bp, 13 predicted proteins | sample ETNtaG_39_FD_167969 | JGI IMG/M metagenome (GOLD analysis project Ga0187827, IMG submission 167969) | Marine microbial and viral communities from oxygen minimum zone, Eastern Pacific Ocean - ETNP2014_SV_150_PacBio MetaG (Illumina Assembly) | ecosystem: Environmental > Aquatic > Marine > Hypoxic...
CTGCCTCGTCCTCATCCTCATCCTCATCAACCTCGACCTCATCGATCGGAATTTCTACATCATCTTCATCGTCGATCGGGATTTCTACCTGTCGGCGCGGTCTCTTGGTGACAGCTCTCTCCTCAGTGGTTTCTCTGGCGGTATCCCTGCTTTGAGACCCTTTCTTCTTCTTCTTTGATTTAACCTGGGGCTTGGGTGGTGCCACCGCCAGTATATCTTCAGCAAACCGGAGTGCTGGTTTTGCCCTGATCGGTGGTTCAACAGCCGCAATCGGAGCCACAAGTTCGGTGTTAAGGGCAGGCGAAGGTTCGGAAGCCTCCGCCTGAGCTAGCGCTGGCTCTCGGGTGTCCTCTATCTCAGCAGGCACTTCTTCACCAGTTACCGCCTCTTCCAGTTTGGCCGTTTCCTCTAGCTCGGTCTCTTCTTCTACTTCAGCCGCCTCGGCTCTTTCCGCTTCGGCTGCCGAAGCGCTCTTGATATCGATCCGCCATCCGGTGAGTTTGGCCGCCAGTCTGACATTCTGCCCCTCTCTGCCGATGGCTAGGGAAAGTTGTCTGTCGGGAACGATTACCGTGGCTACGCCATCTTCCGTACTCAGGGCAACGTTCAATATCTGGGCCGGGCTCAGAGCGTTAGCAATAAAAGCGGAGGCATCCTGGTCCCACATCACCACGTCTATCTTCTCACCATTCAACTCGTTGACGATGTTCTGTATTCTGATACCTCGTAATCCCACGCAGCAACCGACCGGGTCAATTCCCTCTTGGCTGGCTGACACAGCTACCTTACTCCTGTAACCGGCTTCACGGGCGACTGACTCAAGGGCAACTGTGCCATTGAAAATCTCGGGAATCTCCATTTTAAAAAGTCGGCGAAGCAATTCCGGGTGAGAACGTGTCACTATTACCCGGGGCCCTTTACTGGTTCTCACAACCTCTAGAATGCCGACTTTGAGCCTCTGGCCTACTCGGTACCTTTCTCCCGGCACCTGCTCGGCGGCGGGCAATATGGCCTCAGTTCTTCCCAGGTCGACAAGGATTTGCCTGGGTTCCATACGCTGGACCAACCCGGTGACAATATCACCCTCGCGCCCGGCATATTCCTCAAATATCGCACTGTGTTCAGCTTCATGAAGACGCTGCAAGATGACCTGTTTCGCCGTCTGAGCGGCGATCCGCCCGGCATTGGCAGGCGTTGATTCTACCATAATAGCCTCATCTTGCTGGGCTTCCGGATTAATTTGGCGTGCCTCATCCAGCGATATCTCTGAGATGGAATCTGAGGGCCGCTCAACCACAACCTTTTCAGCCCAGACTTGCACCTTGCCACTGGTAGGATTGATTTTTACCTCTATGTTCTGGGCAGCAGTAAAATTATCCTTCCGGTAAGCCGATACCAGCGCCGCTTCGACCGCAGAAAGAACTACCTCGCTGGGCAGATTCTTCTCGGCCGAGATTTGTGTGATTGCGAGCAAGAAATCGCTCTTCATCTCGGATTATGACCTCCAGTCTCACAGATTTCTCTGATAACAAAAAAGTGGGAACAACCCCACTCAAATGGCCACATTAACTTCACGTGAAGCTTACCATAATTGGGTCACAAATGCAAGTTGTCAAGAGCAGACCGGTATCAGAACCTGGAAACTCTGACGCCATTTGAGCTATAATGGGACTCACCGTGTTTGGTCAATAGGGCAGTATGGACACAAGTAGACTAAAATCCTTGATCGTTGATGAAGTGGAAGCGGCTCGTAAGAGTCTCAGTCAGCTTTCTTCCGAAACCCACTCTGACCCGGAACTTGGTTTTCAGGAAGTCAGAGCAGCCCATCGGTTGACTCTGTATCTGCGCGAGAATGGTTTCTCTGTGGAGCCTGGCGTCTGTCAATTGCCGACTGCTTTCAAGGCTAGCTACGGAACCGGACGACCAATTATCGCTATTTTGGCAGAGTATGATGCTTTGCCTGAAATAGGCCATGGTTGTGGTCACAATATTATATCCACCAGTGCCGTTGGTGCCGGCGTAGCTGCCAAGCTGGCCGTTGACCAGTTTGGGGGCAGTATTATCGTCATGGGTACTCCGGCTGAGGAGATGTACGGCGGCAAGGTGGTAATGACCGCCCGGGGAGCCTTTAACGATATTGACGCGGCTATGATGGTTCATCCCGGAGTAGATGATACAGCTACCACTCAGGCTCTTGCCTGCCAGACGTTGAATATTGAATTTTTTGGTAAATCAGTCCACGCTGCCGCTCGTCCCGAGGAAGGTATCAATGCTTTGGAAGCCATGCTGCTTTCTTTCTCGGCCATAAATTCCCTGCGCCAGCATATCAGGAGCACTGCCCGTGTTCACGGTATTATTACCGCGGGAGGGGAGGTTGCTAACGTGGTCCCGGCCTACAGTGCCGGAAATTTCATTGTCCGAGCCTTGGAGGACGATTACCTCGATGAATTGAAAGAAAGGATTCTTAACTGTTTTGAGGGGGCCGCGGCTGCCAGCGGCGCTCGTCTGGAGTACAGGTGGGGTGAACGCTACGCCACGATGTGCAATAACCTGACAATGGCCGGGTTGTTTGTCGGGAATATGAAGACACTGGGGCGGGATATTTCTGTTATTGGTTCGGACACTTTTTCTGGTAGCACAGATATGGGTAATGTCAGCCACGTAGTGCCCGGAATCCACGCCTTTGTGGCCATCGCCGGAAAAGAGATTTTGCTCCACTCAGGCGAATTTGCCACTGCTGCCGTATCAGACAGAGGCGTTGAGGGAATGCTGGATGCCGCCAAAGCCCTGGCGATGACGGTAGTTGATTTGGTAGCTGATCCTGATATGCTGGCCAGCGTCAGAGAGGAATTTGAACAAAGCAAATGACCAGGATAGGCATTCCTCGGGCTTTGCTCTACTATCAATATCTCCCCATGTGGAAAGCCTTTTTTGAGCACCTGGGGGCAGAGGTGGTGATCTCATCACCTACTACCCAGGCGATGTTAACCGGTGGCTCGGCCCGGGTGGTGGCGGATACTTGCTTACCCGTAAAGGTTTTTCTGGGCCATGTTCTTTCCCTGGCGGACGAGTGCGACTTGATTTTTGTTCCGGCTGTTCGCAGTCTGGAAGAAAAAGTTTATAATTGCTCTAAATTCCTGGGTCTGCCCGACATGACCAAGGCCGTTATCCCCGAATCTCCCCCAATCCTGGAGACAGATATTGATATAAACCGAGGAAAGAATCAGCTCTACCGGGAGATTTACAGACTGGGAAGGTATTTTACGCGAAACCCGTTGAAAGTTAAACAGGCCGGCCTGACGGCCTGGCAGGCCCACTTGGATTATCGGGAGTTGATGTTCGACCATAAACTGACCCACATTGAGGCTACAGAGAAAATATGCGGCATACCTGCCGAGAAGCCCAGAACGGCCGTCGAAGATCCGGCTTCGGCCCGGACTACTATTGCTCTGCTTGGTCATCCATACCTTATCTGCGATGAATTCATAAACCACCGCCTTATTTACCGACTGGAGCAGGCTGGTAACAGAGTGTTAACCCCGGAGATGATTACCACTAAAGAGCTTGAATCGGCTATAATCAGACTAACCGGCGGTTCTTACTGGACTTACGAAGAGGAAGTAGTCGGTGCCGGTGGTTATTTCTTGCAAAATGAAGCTGATGGAGTTATCGGCATAATGGCTTTCGGGTGTGGCCCCGATTCATTGATGATGGATACGGTACGCCGGCATTCTGCCAGGACAAAGGGTGTTCCCTTTATGTGTCTCACTATTGAGGAGCACACCGCTGAAGCCGGGGTGATTACCCGCCTGGAGGCTTTCACTGATATGATACAGAGAAAGAAGAGAAGAGAGACTTAGGTATGCGCATAAGTATCCCCCACATGGGGAACCTGTATATACCATTGAAAGCCCTGTTTCAGAGGCTCGACGTCGAGTTTATAGTCCCGCCTTTGACCAACCAGCGCACTCTGTCTCTCGGGGTCAGGTATTCTCCTGAGGGTCTGTGCATACCGTTTAAGCTGACCTTGGGTAACCTTATTGAGGTTGCCGAACTGGGAGCTGATACCTTGCTTATGCCCAGCGGTTACGGTACATGCCGTCTAGGTTATTACGCCAGGACCCAGGAGCAGGTGCTTCATGATTTGGGCTATGATATAGAGATGATTCAATTGGGAGTTTCGGAGCAGAAGTTCTTTGGCTTGCTCAAGATAATCAAGCGCTTGTCCAACGGCGCCTCGTGGTTTGACATAATATCGGCTTTCCGCTTCGGCATGAGAAAACTTAATGCCTTGGATCGAATGGAGAAGCTGGTGCAGAAGGTGCGGGCCGTGGAGAATGAAAAGGGGACAGCCAATCGGCTATACGATGAAGTGATTAGCGCCATCGATGAGGCGGACAGCGACAAAGTCCTGGAGATGGTGGAGGAAGATTATTCGATTCGGCTTGACCAGGTACCTCGGGATTCTCAAGACCGGCCGTTGATAGTAGGTATAGTTGGGGAATTTTATGTGCTGCTGGAGCCCTTTTCTAATTTTGACGTGGAACGTGAACTGGGCAAATTGGGAGTCGAAGTAAGACGGACAACTTTCATCTCGGAATGGATTAAGTTCAGTCTCTTTCTTAATCCTCTGGGCATTAAGGAGAAGGACAGGATTCACAAGGCGGCCTTACCCTACCTGAAAAGGGATATCGGGGGTGACGGCTGGGAATCGATAGGCGAAAAAGTGCTCCACAATAAGGAATATGACGGACTGGTACATCTGGCCCCCTTCACCTGCCTGCCTGAGATTATGGCCCAGAATATCATGCCTACCACCAGGGAGAATATTCCGGTACTGACCATTCTTTGTGACGAACAAACGAGTAAAACAGGCATGCTGACCAGACTGGAGGCCTTCGTTGATCTACTTGAGCGCAAGCGACGGGGGAGTAAATGCGATCGAAAAATGGTAGCTATTTGAGGAGTTTTGATGGAAGCCTATCTGGGTATTGATGTCGGTTCGGTAACTACCAAACTGGCGGCGCTGGACGAGAATGACGAACTCATGGCCCATGTCTATCAGCCGACCAGGGGCCAGCCTATTGAGATGGTGCAGCGGGGCCTGGAGCAAATCAAAGAACAATTGCCCGCAGATGTTGACATCTGCGGCGTGGCCACCACCGGAAGTGCCCGTTACCTGGCCGGGGTTATTGTTAATGCTGATTTAGTCAAAAATGAGATTACCAGCCACGCTACGGCTGCCCTGTCTTATTTCCCTGAGGTGCAGACTGTTCTTGAAATCGGAGGACAGGACAGCAAGATTATTATTATCAGGGATGGGATTGTCACTGATTTTGGAATGAACACCGTATGTGCGGCTGGTACCGGTAGCTTTCTTGACCACCAGGCGTTGCGTCTCAACATGACAATTGAGGAGTTCAGCCAACGGGCAATGGATAGTCAGTCAACGGTGCGGATTGCTGGACGATGCACCGTTTTTGCTGAATCAGACATGGTTCACAAACAGCAGGTGGGGCACAAAATAGAAGACATCCTCTACGGATTGTGCCAGGCGCTGGTCCGTAACTATATCAACAATATCGCTCTCGGAAAAGAAATCAAATCACCGATAGCCTTTCAGGGGGGCGTCGCGTTTAACCAGGCAATAGTCAAAGCCTTCAAAGAAGAGCTTGGGGCTGAGGTCATTGTCCCTCGACACCACGAGCTCATGGGGGCAATAGGGGTGGCCCTGCTGGTGCATGAAGAAATGGTCAATAACAAGAAAAGCAAGTTCACTGGTTTTCAGGTAAGCGAGGCGAAGTATCGTACTTCGTCTTTTGAATGTAAGTCTTGTACAAACCTCTGTGAGATAGCTCAAATATCGACCAACGGTCAGACTCTGGCCCGTTGGGGAGGCCGTTGTGACATGTGGGAAAGAATGCCGGCTGAGGAAACAAGATGATAATTGCCGTTGATGCCAGCGGTGGCGAATACGCTCCTCACGAGGTAGTTAAAGGGGCCATAAAGGCAGCCAAGGAGTATGAAGTGGAAATAGCCTTGGTGGGCAGGAAAGAGATACTCTACGTACTGGCTGGTCGTCACATGGGGAAATTAGGCATGAGCATCATCGACGCCAGCGAGGTCATCGATCTTCACGAATCACCGGTTGAAGCGGTCCGCGGCAAACCGGACTCTTCGATTGTGTTAGGCACCAACTTGGTAAAAGACGGCCTGGCTTCAGCTTTTGTCTCCGCCGGTAATACCGGAGCGGTACTATACTCGGCTCTGGTTAATCTGGGCAAGATACCGGGCGTTGAACGGCCGGCTATAGGTTGTCTGATTAACGTCAACACCACGGCCCCCGTTCTCCTCATTGACGCCGGGGCCAACGCTGAGTGCCGGCCAACCCACCTGGCTCAATTTGCCCGGTTGGGTACCACCTATATCAGGGAAATTTTTGATATTAGTTCTCCTAGTATTGGCTTGCTGAGTAACGGTGAGGAAGAAAAGAAGGGTAACCGTTTGACTCAGGAGACCTACCAACTGCTTAAGACGGCCAAACTGAACTTTATCGGTAATATTGAGGGACAGGATATATCTGCGGGGACGACAAATATCATTGTTACCGACGGTTTTACTGGGAACATTGTACTCAAAACGATAGAGGGCATGAGTACCAACTGGCTGTATTCCCTCAGTCAATCGGGCCAGCTCTTTTCCAAGGCATATAGTCTACCGTCACGGGCCCTGCATCGTGATATCGGGATGGACTCCTGGTCTAAAAGACTGGATTACCGGGAATACGGGGGCTCATGTCTCTTGGGGGTAAACGGAAATATCATCATTGCTCACGGCCGTAGCCGGGCCAAGGCGATCAAGAATGCCATCGGTCTGGCCAAACAGACGGTTGAACGAAACGTATATCAAAAAATCAAGGAGGAAAGTTATGAGTAAGCCCACACCAGTCGATGACGCTACCTTTGAAAAAGAAGTATTGCAGGCCGATAAGCCTGTGCTGGTGGACTTCTGGGCGGCTTGGTGTAAGCCCTGTCTGATGGTTGCCCCGATACTGGATGAGTTGGCCGAGGAGTATGATGGCAAGCTGAATTTCGTCAAGTTGGATGTTGACAGCAGTGCCAGAACGGCTGCCAACTACGGCATAATGAGCATTCCGACTCTTCTTATCTTCAAGGGAGGAGAACCGGTTTTGACTATCGTGGGTACCATGCCCAAACCGGAATTGAAGAAACGGATAGAGGCTAAGCTTGAATAGGCAGAATCTTCATATCACCATCATGGACGATAGTAACGATGAAGAATGTGAGGCCGGGTGTGGGACAGACTGGTCATCCCGCGAGGCTCTGGACTTGGCCCACCGGCGCATCAGGGATAGATTTGGGGGTGACATACGCCTGGAATACCTCGATCTGTCCGGCGGGGCACTCAATAACCAGATGCTACAATGGAAAGAGGAAATCAAGGCCGGTAAACTGGCCTTACCACTGCTGGTTCTAAATGGCCGGCTTAGATTGGCGGGGATGTTTGATGTTCGTCAACTAATGGATACTATCGAGGTTGAGAGAGAGATAGGAGGCTGACATTGGCAGACCAACGTAACTACGATGTAGTGATTATTGGAGCCGGCCCGGCTGGACTTACTGCGGGACTTTACACCGCCAGGGCCAAACTCAGTACCGTCGTCCTGGAGAAAGAATTGGTTGGTGGGCAGATAGCCAATGTTGAACACGTGGAAAACTTCCCCGGGTTCCCTGATGGCGTCGGTGGCTATGAACTCGGTCAGTTGATGCAGCAGCAGGCGGAAAAATTCGGGGCAACAATCATCGGCGCGGAAGCTACTGGTCTTGAGATAAAAGAGGATAACCGAAAAGTGGTCAAGACTACCCAGGGTGATTTCGAGACCGGGGTGGTGATTATTGCCGGAGCTGCCACTCGAAAAAAATTAGGTGTGCCCGGTGAAGAAGAGTTTATCGGTAGAGGGGTGTCCTACTGCGCCACCTGTGATGCGCCCCTCTTTCAGGACAAGATGGTGGCTGTAGTTGGTGGTGGTGACGCTGCTATTACCGAGGCCCTCCATCTGGCCAAGTTTGCTGCCAAAGTTACCCTGATTCACCGCCGTGACGAGCTCCGGGCTACGGTTCTTTTGAGGGACCGGGTTTTGGGTGAACCAAAGATTGACATCCTCTGGGATACTACCGTTGATGAGGTTGTGGGCGAAACTCTGGTGAAAAGACTTAAACTTAATAACGTGAAGACGGGGGCGAAAGCAGTCCTGGAGCTGGATGGTATCTTTGTTTCTATCGGTTTCATGCCGGATACCGGATTCCTGAAAGGAGTTGTGCACCTGGACCCCATTGGGCATATCATCACCAACGATAAAATGGAGACGGACGTGCCCGGTATCCTGGCTGCCGGGGATATACGAAATAGCTCTGTCCGCCAGGCAATAACTGCGGCTGGTGACGGGGCAACCGCTGCCGTAACCGTAGAGCACTTTCTCAACGAACAGCAGAAATAAGTCCGGATAGCCCTGCCAGCCACGAGCTACGGTAGGGTTCTTCTTTATTCAGATGAGGAGTCTTCTGCGGTGGTGGTGGCTTCAGGGGCGATCTCAGTTCTGGCTTCTTCCTCCGGTGTCTTCTCTGCAAACCCGGCGCTAATCTTCACGACCAGTTGTTCAGGATGGGTCAAGACAGTAATCTCCTCATCAAGGCTGATGTCTGCCACGTGCATTCCTTGTTCCGCCTCAGTGAGAGAACTCAGGTCAATCTCCACCCGGTTGGGAATTGCGTTTGGCAGGCATTCAACGCTCAAAGTGTTCAGTTCGTGAGTCAGGAAATTCTCCTTTATTTTTAAAGCCGGGGCTTCACCGATCGTAACTATCGGCACCTCGACCCGTATCTTCTCCTCCATCCTCACCTGGTAAAAATCTACATGAAGTAACTCTCCGCTTCGTGGTTCTCTCTGGACTTCGCGGATCATCACGTTTCTTGGTTTCTTCGTCTTATCAAGTTTGAGGTCGATAAGCCCCGTCGTTCCTGTCCGAATCAGGATGCGTTGGAGTTTCGCCGTGTCACACTGTAACGGCACCGGTTTTACGCTGTGGCCATAAAGATGCACCGGGGTAATCCCCTGGCGGCGCAAAGTCTTAACTTTTTTACCCAGAATATCCCGGGTATTGGCTGAAAGTTCCATTTACACTGCCTCCCAACAGATTCAAAACTAGCCCATTATAGCAGATTGTCTTCTTCGGTGCCTCCCTCTTCACGAAATCTGCTATATTAAAGCAGGTGAACGGGGTATTGACATGTCTGATTACGGTACTCAACTCAAAACGGGCTTTTCAGCCGGGGTCAAAAGGGGATGGAGCAGTTTTGTCTGGATGGGCAAGATTATTATTCCCGTTTCCTTCCTGGTGGCCCTGCTCCAGTGGACAGGCTGGCTCAGCCAACTGGATTTCGTACTTAATCCTCTGATGGGATTGATTAATCTGCCTCCAGCGGCCGCCTTACCGATTATTTCCGGGATGCTGGTAAATATCTACGCTGCCATCGCCATCATCACCGTCCTGCCTTTCACTCCCGAACAAATAACACTGGTGGCCGTGTTTTGCCTGATTGCTCATAATCTCATCGCAGAAGGAATTGTCCAGCACAAATCCGGCTTGAATGCCGTTAAGGCGACTCTGTTTCGTGTTTCCGCCGCCGTTATTGCCGTGCTCGTTGTTTCCCAGTTTCTGGGTGACACCAGCCAGAGTTTGGTCGCCTCGGCCAGCCTGGCGGTTCGCCCCCCCTTTCTTGAGGTTCTTCAGATCTGGGGTGTGGGGATGATAAGCCTGTTGATAAAGATATTTGGCATCGTCATGGTCATTATGGTGCTGCTGGAATCCTTGAATTCGCTGGGTTGGATGGAATACCTGCTCTGGCTTTTCAGGCCCTTAATGAGAGTCATGGGACTCTCGGACCGGTCAGCGACACTTTGGGTCACGGCCGTCGCTTTCGGCTTGCTGTATAGCGGGGCAGTCATTGTTGAGGAAGCCAAGAAAGGCAACCTGACCAAAGATGAAATGGAGCGCCTTCATATTTCGGCCGGAATCAATCATGCCATGGTGGAAGACCCTGCTCTGTTTCTGGCCCTGGGGCTGAATGCCTTCTGGCTGTGGGTACCCAAGTTTGTCATGGCAATAGTGGCCGTACAGAGCTATCGGTTGATTAGACTAATAAACGGTAAAGTATTAAACTTCTAGTACTTGTCGCTAGAAGGAGGTGCCGGGCCTTGAAGAACATCCTCAAAGAAAAACTGAAACAAGATCAGCCTAACGGTCATTAATTCAACCGCTACAGGACGTCGTAAGCTAAGGGAACTAATTGAGGAATTCAGAGCTCCATTAAGGTTGTTGGATCTACAGACCTAAATAGATTGCAAACAGCAAAATTATGAGAAGAATAGAAAGAAGTAACGTAAATTTTCCACTCTGGCGAAAAAAGGTTGACTCATCGTTGTTTAAACAGGGGACAACAATCCCTAACTGGGCTTGTCAGATTTGGGGGATTGATGCTGATTTCTCTTCAAGTACATCAAAATCTAATCCGAAATCGGAAGTGGTAATATGTTTCAAGAAGAAAACGCATCCTGGGTTTATTACTTCTACTAAACCCCAAACAAGAGCTAACCCTGTTTTCAGACTGTGGGTTGGAGAAGAACTAATGCACGAACTAAAGGATACTTTTTTGATGAGCTTCATGCGTGACATTGAATCTAGACTCAGAGCCGATGCTTCAGACAGCATTGAAAGTGAAATCCCCTTTTGGGAATTTCTTGACATAGAGTATGACCAGTTGAAAAGGACTTTTCATTTCACAGCCCATTATACGCAAAAACCAAGTTTTCCTGAGTTGTTTAAAAGACTAATAGGGTCTCCCATGATACACAAAATTGACGATGAACTAGCAGATAAAGATGACGAATTTAGAATATATATGCAAAGCTGGAAACCAAGAAAGGAATTGGACTCAGAGTTCGGAGCCGAAAACGTCTTATATACTCTTTTAGATACAAAAAATAAACTAATCTATGTCGGGGAAGCAGGTAGATTGGTGCAAAGACTAAATCAAACGCATCAATCCATAGGAGATTGGGATTATTACAGATATGACAAGCTTCCCGATGAAGTATTGAAGGCTGAAAGAGTTTGGCTGGAGAGAATGCTAATTAGGAATATGGCTTCGTTATTTATTAACAAGGCAAATCTTGAGTATTTTGACACCTCTCAATATAAACTGACAAACGATAAGGTTGATACGTAGAAGAATGCTATGCCAAGCCGACCGTGGTGGTATGACGAGTATTGGGAAACGAAAGGTGGTCGTCGCCCTCGTAGAGAAGGTCGAATTCCCCCATGGATATGGGCACTCATCGTAGTTGCTGTAGTCTCGTTTGTTTTATTTGTCGGCTGGGCTGCTGTCTCTAAATAGATTACTTCCCAAACGCATCCCCAATCCCCTCACTAATCACCTTTCCCATCTTGTCACTGCCTAACTTTACCCACATCACCCCGCCTACTACCAACACGAATAGCAGTATCCAGAATGCTGTGCCTAGCTGAACATGTATAGATGTTGTCGTGGTTACAGCTTCACCCCTATTGCCAAAGCTCATAGGATGCGAATCCTGCTCGTTTCTTGACCTCACTCATGCTTTGTACTTCTAGCTTCGTGGCACACATTATAGCACGTAACAATGTTGCGGCTGTCTATGGTAGTGCAGGAACTTATAATGGCTTATATTGACAAGCCCTCAGTTGCGGACTAAACTCAAACTCAAACAATAATGACAATCGCTGAGGCGAAGTTTTTTGTATCATAACTTATCCGTAGAAAGAGAGTCTTTTGATTAAGAGAAGAAAGTTCCCCAAGATATATCTTGGTTGGGGGCTGGTTGCTACCGGTAGTTTTATAAACTTTTGGGGAGCTGGCTTCCGAAGTTACGGACTATCTGCACTATTCAAACCCCTGTCTGCGGAACTGGGCATGAGTCGAGCAGTGACATCTGTTGTCGGCAGTATTGGCCGGATTGGCGGGAGTTTTGAAGGTGTTCTGGTTGGGTGGCTGGCTGATAAAATCGGACCCAAAAAGGTGATATATTTTGGAGTCCTTCTTTTTGGTCTTGGTTTGATAATAATGAACTTTATCAATTCACAATGGGGGTTCTACTTGGTCTGGGGAATTATAATGGGGCTAGGATTTTCTGCCTCATCTGGCATACCCATGAACACCGCCATAACCAACTGGTTTATCAAGAAAAGAGGGGTAGCTCTCGGTACCAGGATGATGATTTCCGCGGCGTTTGCTTTGCCCATTGTTACCTGGCTTCTTACCAGCTACGGCTGGCGGATGGCTTGTGTTATTGGTGGAATAGTCATGTTAATTGTTGGATTAACTCTAACCAGGCTCTTCGTCAGAGACCACCGGCCTGAATATTATGGCTTACTTCCTGATGGTGCCCCGGTGGATGCAGAGTTAAAAGATGGCACAAATCAAATGATAGAAAGGGGCGTAGAGTATGCCGCTGAGGTTGAAGAGGTAGAGTTCACTTTCAGGCAAGCGGTGAAAACACCTACCTATTGGCTGCTGATCTTATCCCAAATTGGTCCGGGCGCAACAATGGGTTCTCTAACCTTACATTTCATTCCTTTTCTTACCGATATGGGAATGAGCCCAACTAAAGCGGCAGCTACGGTAGCAATTGCCGCTCTAGCCGCCCCCGCATCAAGGTTCCTCAGCGGATTTTTAGCTGACCGTGCTGGGAAACAACGCTTGCGATTCGTTTTGGGAGCAGCATATCTTTTGCAAGCTAGTGGGATTGGTCTCTTCGTGCTAAACCAAACTATGGTTATGGTATATCCATTCCTTATTCTCTATTTTGCTACAATGTCGGTAAATATGATTATGCAACCGGCAATCGCGGGTCGCTACTTCGGGCGAAAGGCTATCGGTTCTATCCGAGGTACTTCTATGGCATTCGCCATGCCCCTTGGAATCATGGGCCCTGTCTATCTTGGCTGGGTTTATGATACTACAGGTAGCTATATGACTGCTTTCACCGTAATTGCATCACTGCTTACAGTTTCCTCTATCTTCATGTTTCTGGCACGGCCTCCCAAAGCACCAACCGAAGCCACTGATATCCAGGCAAAAGCGTGAGAACACATGGCACAATGAGTTTAGCTACGAGCAAAACAATCACCAGCGCTCACAGGATGCGAATCCCGAGAATCTCTCAAGCTCAAATACGTCTTTACACTTCTAGCTTCAGACTACACGTCATAGAACGTCTTAGCAATACGGTTATCTACAGTCTTGACTACAGTGTAGGCAGTGATAAGAACTTATAATAAGGACCGTGGGAACTATTAACTACAGACTGTAGATACTGATAGGAAACCATAGTGTTAAATACCCTTTTTCATTGACAAACGACCTACCTGAGAATTAAACTCAAGTTCCAATATGTGAATGTCTTTAAAAGAGAATTATGGAGAAAAAACCATGTCACAAGAAAATGAGACCAGAGAGAAGAATCCGGCTGAAAACTTCGCTGAAATATTCAATCACCCACCCCCCTTACCACCTCCTCCAGAACCTCCCGCCAGCTCTCCCCGAGCCGACCCGGGCTAAGGCGGATTTGGAAAGTGCCGACTTTTACCCCGTCTCTCTCCAGGCGTGCCAGTTTGTGCCTCTCGAAGCGCATCCCCTCAAAGAGATTCAGCGTGATTTCTCCGTGCTGAGTAGAGATGGACTCCAGGCCGGCTTTGGCCGCCAGGATTTTCATTCTGATGGCGTAGAGCAGGTTCTCTATTTCGGGCGGTGGCGGGCCGAAACGGTCGTTGAATTCTTGAGCCACCGGCTCTGTCTGGTCGACACTGTCCAGCTTGACCAGTTTTTGGTAGAGATCGAGCCGGGTGAGCAGGTCGGTTACGTAGTCCGTGGGGATATAAGCGGGCAGGGGCAGGTCTACGGTGGGTAGGGGCAGAGGGGTTAATATTTCTTTCACCGGAGAGTCGGTCTGCCTGGTTTTCTGTTCATCCACCGCCTGGGAAAGCATCTGGCAATAGAGGTTGAAACCAACGGCGCTGATGTGCCCGCTCTGTTTCATGCCCAGAAGGCTGCCGGCCCCTCGTATTTCCAGGTCTTTCATGGCGATGCCGAAACCGGCTCCGAGTTCGGTGGCTTCAGCGATAATCCTCAGGCGTCTCTCGCCGAGCAGGCTGAGACGCTTGCCCTTGTCGTAAAGCAGATAGGCGTAAGCCAGGTTGGCCCCCCGACCCACACGGCCCCGCAACTGGTATAATTGGGTCAGGCCGAGTTTATCAGCCTGGTTGATAATCAGGGTGTTAACATTGGGCATATCCAGCCCCGATTGGATAATGCTGGAGCAAACCAGGACGTCGCTCTTATCCTGAATAAAGTCGGCCATCACCCTCTCCAGGGCTCCCTCCGCCATCTGGCCGTGTCCGACGGATATTCGCGCTTCCGGCACCAGCTTCTGGAGCCTTTCGGCGATAAGAGAAATGCTACGCACTCGGTTATGCATGAAGAAGATCTGCCCGCCCCGCTCCAGTTCCCTGAGGATGGATTCCCTGACCAGATGGTCGTTATACTCGGCCACATAAGTTTTGATGGGCAGACGTTCCTCGGGAGGAGTTTCCATAACGCTCATATCTCTGACTCCCACCAGGGACATGTGTAGGGTACGGGGGATGGGGGTGGCGCTGAGGGCCAGCACATCTACCTCCTTCCTCATCTGCTTGAGGTATTCCTTGTGGCCAACGCCAAAGCGCTGCTCTTCATCGATGATCAGCAGCCCTAGGTTCTTGAACATAACGTCTTTTTGCAGCAGGCGGTGGGTGCCGATACAGATATCGACACTGCCGCTGGCTATTTCGTCAACGATGGTCTGCTGCTCCTTAGGAGTCCGAAACCGGCTCAAAACATCTATTTTCACGGGGAAGGCTTTCAGTCGTTGGCTGAAAGTGGTGAAGTGTTGCTCGGCCAGTACGGTTGTTGGTGCCAGTACAGCCACCTGCTTGCCGTCCATCACCGCTTTGAAAGCGGCCCGGACGGCTATCTCCGTCTTGCCGTAGCCGACATCCCCGCAGACCAGTCTGTCCATGGGTTTGCTACCCTCCATATCTTCTTTTACCTGTCTCAACACATCCAACTGATCGGGAGTTTCGACATAGGGAAAGGAAGCCTCGACTTCCTGCTGCCAGACAGTGTCGTGGGAATAATTGAAACCGGGCACGATCTCCCGGGTAGCGTAAAGGGCTATCAACTCCTCGGCAATATCAGCTACCGCCTTTTTAACTTTCTGCTTGGTACGGGTCCATTCCTGGGTGCCCAGGCGGCTCAGTGATGGAGGCTGTTCCCCGGCTCCCACATAGCGGCCGACACGGTCGATCTGGTCGGTGGGAACATACAGTTTGTCGGCCGATGAATATTCCAGAACCAGGTACTCTTTTTCTCCCTCTTTACTGCCGGCGCTCATTTTGGTTATGCCGGCAAATCTGGCAATGCCGTGCTCGACGTGGGTCACGTAATCGCCCGGCTTCATATCGACAAAGAGGCGGTGGTGGGGCACGGGACGCTTCCTGAGTAGACGCCGCTGCTTGATAAAGCCGAAGATCTCGGCATCGGTGAGTATCAAGGTGTCGCCGTTCATAATCCAGCCCTCGGCCAGCAAACCCTGTAACAGTGTCAGTGAACCGGGGGGAGGAGCCTGGCTGATTTCGGTCATTGGAGGGGCAATGATGTCTGCCTCATCAAGCAGCTCCGATAACCGGCTGGCCTGATGGCTGATTAGGACAAGCCGATGTCCCTGCTTCGTCATTTCCCCGGCCTTTTTGGTAAACATGGCTACCTGTCCGGCGTAGCTGGGGGCAGGAGAAAAGTTTAGCTCATGCCAAGGCTCATCGCCGGTAACTCCCCAAGAAGTGAGCCTGAGACACTGCCTCTTGTTGGTTGCCGGGTCCAGCTCCTCCCAGGTGAAATGAGGCTTGGGGAAGTTTGGCGGTAACTCTCTCTGGGCCAGCTTTTCGGCCCGCAGGTCTTCGGCCTTAGCTTCAAGGTCTTCTATAGCCAGTTTTATGTTTTGTGGTTCATCAAGTATCAGCAGACCGCCTTGCGGCAGGTAATCCAGCAAGCTGTCCCTTTGAAACAGGGGGGCGTAAAACTGGGGGTTGTCGGGTTGTTCCTCGTGAAGCAGCAAGTTCAGTCCCTGCTGGAACCGCTCTTCCGCCTCGTCGGTCAACCCCGTCAGGTCTAGGCCACTTAACCGGGCTGCCAACTCTCCGTTTTCCTTTGCCAGCGGGGCTAGCATATCTGCAGCCGGTTCGATGGTTAGGGATGAGGTTTCCCTCAACGAGCGCT
>Ga0187827_10004765_pt1 | contig 16424 bp, 21 predicted proteins | sample ETNtaG_39_FD_167969 | JGI IMG/M metagenome (GOLD analysis project Ga0187827, IMG submission 167969) | Marine microbial and viral communities from oxygen minimum zone, Eastern Pacific Ocean - ETNP2014_SV_150_PacBio MetaG (Illumina Assembly) | ecosystem: Environmental > Aquatic > Marine > Hypoxic...
ATTAAAGCAGGAAAGATAAGGAGAGCAGACTAACAATTAATACTAGGCATATCGCTGTTAGTGCTTTCAGTAATTCTATACGTCATACACTACCTGATATTAGGGGATGCTCACCACATATTTATTTATATAGTCAGGGGCGTTGAGTTTGCGCCTATTGAAGTGCTGATGGCTATCCTGATAATATACTGCCTCCTCTCTTAAAGGGAGAAAAGAATCATCATGAAGAAGCTAGTGTAGACACTGTAATGAAGCCGGCTAAGAGAAGAACCTATAATCTCTACAAGAAAATAATCGATATTAATAATGTGAAAAAGCTGATAAGAATGGCGCCTTACGAAGGAAAAGTATCGAAAAGATAGGGCAGACTAAAAGATTGTCGAGAGTAATAAGATATTGGTTTGTGTTATTTTCAGATAACATTGTAAAAAGTATATAAAAAAATGCCTAATCTTGGTCAAGCAGTATTTTAGCTTGTTTTATTGATTAGATTTTTCAAGCTAATGCTATAGATCTAAAATGTAGTCCCACCAGGGAAAAACCTATTGCGTAAGGGAACATGGATGGTTTTTTTATCAGGCTCCATGTCAGAAGCTTCCAGAAATGACTTCTGCCTTTCTGCCTGACCCCAAGGATCCATAAAGAACTTATAAGAGCCCTAATATGGTAAAATCTGATCTTATTTGCTTTTAATTTTACGGGTTTATATTCCATAAGAAGATTTTTTATTCTGGTATAATACAGTTGGGGTGAGTATATTGTTGTAAGCACCTTTTGGTATCCTTTCAGCAGCGTATCAGTGTCCATCTTGGGTATAAAATTAAGGCTAGTAGAGTTTACATTATTCCCGCTAGCTTTAGTAAGCAGCCTGTTTGCGTTCTTAAGACGCTGGTAAAGTCTGGTCTTTGGTAAGGCAGTAAGTATCCCAACCATGGCTGTCACAATACCGCTTTGCTGGATAAAATCAATCTGTTGCTGGAAGATAGAGGGCTGGTCACTGTCAAATCCTACAATAAAACCTCCCTGTACCTCAAGTCCGCCATTCTGCATGATCTTGACTGATTCCAAAAGGTCCCTATTTTTATTCTGTATCTTTCCACATTCTTCAAGACCGCCAGTATCAGGAGTTTCAATCCCAACAAACACAGAAGTGAAACCAGCGTTTACCAGAAGGCCTATCAACTCTTTATCGTCTGCAAGGTTTATGGATACTTGGGTATTAAAAGAGATCGGATAGTTCCTCTCTTTCTGCCATTTTATTATTGCAGGGAGGTAATATTTTTTTAATTTGACCTTGTTGCCTATAAAATTATCATCTACAAAAAATACACCTGCCCTCCAGCCGCCTTTATATATGGAATCCATTTCTCTTAATATTTGTTCAACGGATTTTAACCGAGGGACTCTTCCGTTAAGCTGCACCACATCGCAGAACTCACAATTAAAAGGACAGCCACGTGAAAACTGTATACACATAGAATTATAATCGGAAGGTTTTATAAGACTCCAATCCGGTATTACTGATCTTGATACACTAGGAAAGCCTGTGCTTTGATACATCTTTTTGGGCTTTCCCTCTTCAAGGTCTTTTATGACCTTATGGAAATAATCCTCAACCTCTCCCAATACCAGATGTTCGACTTCATGGAAATCTTCATAACCAGTCGTGAACAGTGGGCCACCGGCTAAAACTGGTTTTCCAAGACTGTGAGCAAGTGCTATTACTTTTTTAGCTGCATTTTTCTGGACTATCATGGCACTCACAAACACATAATCTGCCCATATATATCTTTTTCTTCAATTTTATCTATATTCATATCCACAAGCTTCTTTTCCCAGTGGGCGGGCAACATTCCCCCGATCGTCAAAAGTCCCAGCGGAGGAAAAGCTGCTTTCTTTCCAAGAAACCTGAGGATCTTTTTAAAACTCCAGAAAGTATTTTCAAAATCTGGATAAACCATTAATATTTTCATAAATCCTCTTCTACTGTTTAATCTACTTACTAGTACGACAATAATAAATTGTTATTCTTAAATTAAGCTTAAAGAAAAGCTTTATTAACTTTTATTAAAAAAAACCCATCTTGTCAAATAAATCAACTGGTTTTAAAAAACCCTGTTATATTATAAACGCAGATAAGGGATTAAAGTTTTTTTATTTTTATTTTTATTTATTATTTAGTTATTAAATCTGGGAAAAAAAAGGTTTGCCAATAGTCCCGCAATGGGCGGAAAGAAAAAAGTACATACAAGTCTGATAAAAGTCACTTTCCATCCCAGTATCCCTATGTCCATGGGGAGCCTTCCTATAGCCCAAAGCGACCATCCGGTAAGAAAAGCCACCATGGTCCCAATGCTGGCGCCTGATTTTAAAAGGCCCCCGGCAATCGGAAGGCTTATATAAGGACCCCCTGGCATGATGCCTCCTGCCACAGTCCCTATAAAGATTCCCCTTAAGCCTGATTCCTGTCCTATCCATCTGGATATAAACTCTTTTGGCACTAACACCTGTACCATACCAGCTATAATAAAGGCAAAAATAAGAAGCGGAAGTACCTGTATGGTCATATCTAGTGTAGCCTTAAGCCCTGTTATATGTTGTCCTTGTCTTCTGAAGATCCCTAAAATTACAAGTCCTATAGCAATAACTCCCATTATGATGGTAGGAATAAACATACCGGTCAGCCTCCTTTTGCTTGTACTCATTTTTTAACCTTGTCTATTGGAATTAATAACTTTTTAAGACAATAATTGTTCGGTCTTACTTGGTATTTTTTCCTATGGAAAAAGCTTTTCCAATATTTTTACCGATAGAAAAGTAATTTCGACCCCCGGTATCATAGATGATAGGATCGATCTTCTCTAAATTAGGTCTACCGTCTTTCCCAATGATTGACTGGCTTGCTTTTACATCCATTATCTCTCCTATGAACTGGGTATGGAGACCGATCTTGATAGTATGCAAGAGCTTGCATTCCAGCACTATAGAAAATTCTTCTCCATAGGGTGCCTCCACTATATCACTTTTTACTTCTGTTATACCAGCCTTTTTGAATTTATCTGTATTCCTTCCGGATTCTATACCGAAGTAGTCAGCTATTTCTACCTGGTCGGAAGAAGGGATATTGATTGTAAATGCTTTCCTAGAAACTATACTTCCATAACTGTGAGTAGCTTTCCTTAAGGATACTGTCACACACGGGGGAACGGAACAACAGATGCCACCCCAGGCTACTGTCATAAGGTTGGGTTTATTGTCGCCATCGTAGGTACCCATCAGCAATACCGGTGTGGGATAAAGGAAAGTCTTTGCTCCTAATGATTTTTTCATCTTTCCCCTTTCGGTCTGGGATCTTCCCTATAGTAATAAGTAATATATTAAATATAATTATACTTAAAATCCTAAAATGCACTAATGAGGTTTTATATTAATCAGATAAATATGTATACTATTATGCATGGTCACTTAAGGGGAAGATAATGAAATATAAAATACTGGGAAAGACAAGATTAAAGATATCACAATTAGGCTTAGGAGCAGTCCAGATATGCAGGATCCCGGAAAAAGATGCCATAGACTTGGTAAGGACATCAGTGGATAAGGGTATAAACCTTATAGACACTGCGCATGATTATCCTGATAGTGAAGAGCTGCTGGGTAAGGCGTTAAAAGGCATAAGAGACAAAGTAGTAATATGTACCAAATCATTTAGCACTGATAAAGATGAGTTGATTGAGGATATAAAGACCAGCTTTAAACGGCTCCGCACAGATTATATAGATATATTTATGTTCCATCATGCGTCGGAAGAGAAAAGACTGGACAGTATCATAGAGAATGATCTAGTAGAAGTATTGTTAAAAGAAAAAGAAAAAGGAAGAATAGGTTTTATAGCGTTTTCCACCCACAACCCTGATGTCATCGACAGGTATTTTGAAATAGTTGATTTTTCAGTGATAATGATCCCGGTTAACTTTATCTCCAGAGAATTTGTTGATAAAAAATATAAAAAACTGGTTGATAATGCTATTGGGATACTGGGAATGAAGACACTTGGTGGCGGCAGGATCATGGATATAAAGACTAGCTTTAAATTTATTAACCAGTATAAAAAAGTCATCCCGGTGGTCGGGATGCAGAATAAAAAAGAACTTGAGAAAAACTTGAAGCTTATAAATACTATCGGTCCATTGGACGAAGATGATAATAAGAGCATAAAAAGAATATATGCAGAATTGGGAGATAAATTCTGCAGAGGATGTGGATATTGTCTTCCCTGTAGCCAGGGCATAGATATTCCGGATATAAATTTTTTAAAGGTCTCTTTCAAACAATTCAGATATGAAGAAGTAGTTAATCCAGATCGAGATCAAAAGGTAACCTTGGTAAATAAATGCATTGAATGTGGTGAGTGCATAGAAAGATGTCCTTATGACCTGAATATTATAGAAATGATCAGGGAGCATAGGGATTACTACCTGATGAGAAAAGAAAATGGGAAATAGCCAACAGAACGTGGATCACCCCACCGCTAACAGCAATGACATCATTCCGAGTATTAAAAATGAGGACTTTATGGTGGAGATGAGCGGACTTGAACCGCCGACCTCTTGACTGCCAGTCAAGCGTTCTCCCAACTGAACTACATCCCCACACAGATATATATAATACTTGAAATGGGCTTATTTAAAAAGAATATTTTGTCTGAACACTATCTGAAGGTTTGTAACCGAATACTTCCCAGAAGACAAAAATAAATACAAAGAAAAATATTGCTTTAAAATAGATTATTTTATGGGTACCAAGGTAGTCTCCAGTTGTTCCCACCAGAGTCAGCATCAAAAACATTCCTATGGCAGCTGATGAAAAAGTGATGGCTAGCCTTGTATTACCGTGTATTCTATAAAGAATTGCTGTATATAGTATTATCAAGTGAGCAAATGCACCCGTAAATAATCTAAATAGCAGATAATCAGAAAGCAGAAGTAAAGGATTATTTAGAAAAAAAGAGTCTGTTTGCAACAAAAATACGATTATATTCATAATTACTCTTCCAAACTGTATAGTCTTTAACATTAGAAATGAGATTTTTAATGGAAGTTGTTATAGAGACCAGGAAATGAAGAGAGGAGTACATTAAATAATTATCAATTTCAGAATGATGAGGCGCAAATAAGATAATCAGGTAACTAGTAGTATAGTGAAATTAACTACACATAATAATAATTAGTATTATTAATTAGTATTATTTGCACTATCAGTGTATGTATTCCAAAGGATTCTGGGCTACCCCATTTATCCTTATCTCAAAGTGAAGGTGAGGCCCGGTTGAGAACCCGGTTGAGCCTATTCGTCCAATCATCTTACCCCTTTCTACCAGCTGTCCCATGGCTGCATTTATGCTAGAAAGATGCGCATACCAGGTGGCATAACCTCCTCCATGATATAGGATGACAGAATAACCATAACCTCCAAAATATCCTGCCAGTATTACTTCTCCTCCTGCAGCTGCTACTACGGGTGTACCATATGGAGCTGCTATATCCATACCGGAGTGAAACCTCTTGACTCCGAGTATGGGATGAATACGGTAACCGAAATTTGATGTAAGTATTCCTTCAGCCGGCATCAATAGTTTCCCTGAAGTGGGGATACCGTATTTATAGCTTTCAAGTATCTTAATGAGCTCATCTTCCTTTTCAGCAAGATCAGATTCCATCTTAATGAGCTCTTCCTTGTTTGTCCTTGTCTGGTAAAGAAGATCTTTTTTCTGGCTATACAGTCCTTCTATCTCTAAAGCCTTATTTTCTGATTCTGTTACCAGGCTGACCATCTCCTCTTGGTGATCTTGTTGCTGCTCCTTTAACACAATCATGACTTTCTTCATATGGATAACGGCATCCCGTTTATCCTTTACCAGGCTGACATTATCATTTCCCTGTTTGGCAAACAGGTTTACTAGTTTAATATTTGAGGTAAATTGTACAAAATCTTTTGCATCCAGAAGCAGCTCCAGTATATGATTACTACCGTTCTTATAAATATAGGATACACGGTTATTAAGGACCTTTTGATTATCTTCAAGTTCTGCTTCTATTACTTCGAGTTCTTCTCCTTTTACAGTTAGCTCAGCAGTAGTCTTATTTACTTTCTCTTCTGCATCAGCCAGCTGGACCTTGAGGCCATTGAGGTCGGTAAGGGCACCAAGGAGCTGGTCTTCGACCTCTGATACCTCACCTATATAGCGCTGTTCAGCTGCTTTTACTTCTTCAATTTTCTTTTTGGTGTCTTCGCGTTGTTGCTTGACTTCCTCTAGTTCAGACTCTATGGTCTGGGAAAATAGTTTTTGAGGGTATGACAGAATAGTTAGTCCTGAAAGGACAATAATCAGGCTAACGAATATTGCTACGATCTTATTAGTTATTACTTTCATTACTACGTTTATAACTGCAATTATACGTTTATAACTGCAATTATACTATTAAATAAATTATTTAATCAAGTCTTAAGAAATAAAGTGCTATTTATATAAAAATATCTGCGTGAATCCCAATAGACTGGGCACGTTGTTGACTAAAAACAGTTAAGCTAGAATAACTAATAAGACTAAAGATAAAAAGAAGTCTCATCAATAAGAATAAGAAAAACATTTACAAGTTATAAGGCAAGAAGGCTTATGGTAAATCTGAGGACTTATCCCATATTTATAGAGCCGGTAAGCCCCTGTGAGAATGGCTATATTTGATCTTTTATTGGGAAGATTAGGGTAAATTGTTAAACAGTGAGATCTTTGATACCATTGCAAGGACTAAAATACTTATTAAATAGACGGAGGGTTTGCTACAGTATTATTAGGTCCTATAGTTCTCTTGAATATAGTGCACTGATACCAGAGGATTGCATGTAATTATATAGATACTGAAAAATTAGTTTACACTAATGACACCAAAAGAAAGAGTTCTAAAAAGAATAAATGGTGAAGAAGTCGATAAGATACCTAACCTCAATATTGTCATGACATTTGCTGCAAAATATATAAATATACCTTATAAAACATATGTTACTGATCATAGGTATCTTGTTGAAGGAAATATCAAATGCTGTGAAGAATTTGGTATTGACATGGTAAGTGCGATATCAGATCCATTCAGAGAAACCCAAGGATTTGGAGCTAATATAATATTTTCAGAAGACGATGTGCCAAAATGTACTGATTATCTTTTGAAAGAATATTCTGATATTAAAAAATTGAAAGTAATTAATCCAGAAGAATCCGGTAGGATGCAGGACAGGATAAAAGCAATAGAACTTTTTAAAAAAGAATTAGGAGAAAGATATCCAATACTTGGCTGGGCCGAAGGTCCTATAGCTGAGGCAACAGATCTTAGGGGAATTGGAAAGATTATGACCGATATGCTTGATTCACCTGAGCTTATAAAAGAATTATTTGAGATCTGTACGGAACAATCAATTTTATTCTCTAGTGCGCAGATAGATGCGGGTGCTGATCTGATTGGAATCGGTGATGCAGCTGCTTCACTTGTTGGTCCACAAATATATAAGGAAATGGTATTGGAATATGAACAAAAGATAATAAATGCTATTCATAAAAAGGGAGCAAAAGTCAGACTGCATATCTGTGGTAATATTTCGTCAATTCTGGAATACCTTCCTTTGACAAAAGCTGAAATTATCGATATTGACTGGATGGTAAATTTTAAAGAAGCAAATAGAATCTTTAAGGGTCAGTGTGCTGCAAGTGGTAATTTTGATCCTGTGAAAATAATGTTTAATGGAAGTAAGGAAAAGGTAAAAAATGCAGTTCTTTCTTGTATTAAAGATGGTAGTGACACTACTTTTATAGCTGCAGGATGTGAAATACCCAAGATGACTCCAATAGAGAATATGATCCAAGTTGATGATATACTAAAAGAAGTTGGAGTCCAATAATAATGCAGGATATTAATAACTTATTAGAAATGTTTTGTAACTTATGGACCAAAGTTGGGTTGGATACTTTATAAAGTTAAAGAAGTTAAAGTTGTAGAAGTTATTGGCAAATACACTGCTCGAGGGAGATACATAGTAGTTTTATTAGAAGTGACAAATACTTCTAAGATGTCAAAAAAGGTAGGTTCACAATTTTTTAAAGCAAAGGACAGCCAAGACCATATTTTTGATATGGATACAGATTCTTCTTTGGAGTATTATTTTATAAATAGTTTAAATCTTTCTCACTACGAAGAACTAGGCCCGTCTTTAACTGATGTGCTCCCTATTGTCTTTGACGTTCCAAAAGATGCTATAAATATCGTACTAATAACTGAAGAATTGGACACTACTCCGATTCTAATAGTAGATGAATTGGAATAATTATAATTATGTAGAGGTAATCTTTGCATAGGTATTATAAGTTTAAATTATTAGAAGGGAAAATTATGCGGAGATATAAGAAGTTAGTATATGTTATTTTACTGTGATGTCACAGTTAACGGTAGAGACTTTTACTTCCTATACAGCAGATTATGTTTGTCAATTTGTTTTGGGCATTCTTCTTGTATTATTTCAAGGAATTTTTCACTAATAGAAAAGCTTAAAATTTCTTAATCGATAGCATCTATAGAACCAATTTTCCGCTCTTTTGCTTCCTTTAAAAATTAGATTGGATATAGTTAAATAGAAACTTAAATAATCGGTCCAATCATTAATAAAAACGTTTATAACTGAGCGTATAGAAAAAGTATTATGTGGACGAAACTTATGCCAATGCATCAAATATAAATTTGACCCCTAGGTAGAACAGGAATAGACTGCATACGATAAGGATTCCGTTATAGATCTTTTGGTTAAAAAACCTTCTGCCTGTACTTATAAGAAAACCTATAAAGAGATACCATATAAAATCTGCACTGATGTGGCCCGTAAAAAATGAGGCGACTCCAAGAATGTTGAATTTCACACTTTTTATAATAAATGCAGCTCCAATACTAATCCACCATATAAACCAGTAAGGATTCATAAGGCTGACAAGTATACCCTTTAGTACGGCGATACCGGTCGATCGGGCATTCATGGTTCTTCTCTTGATTATAGATTTAAAATCAATAATAAACTTTTTACGGAAAACCGATACCAGAATATCCACTCCAAGATAGATCAGAAATATCCCACCAAAGATTCCAATTATTTTAGCTATCAGGGGATTTTCAAGATATCTTAGCAGGCCAAGGAAAAAAGCAGTTATCACAAGTATTTCCAGAATAGCATGCCCTACTACAATGAAAAAGGATGTCCAGAAACCATTTTTAGCAACACTTGATATCACAAAGGTAAGCATCGGACCTGGCACCAGGGCTCCGGAAAAACCGACAACCATCGCTCCAAAAAAGATCTCTATTATTTCATTCATGATAAGCTTTAAACTATTCTATTCGTAAGCTTTTCAGTTCTTTCCACTTCACATATGACCTCAGATCTTAATTATTTTAGTTCTTTGTGATAGTGTATAAAAAATTTAATTAAATACTTGCTTACTGGGATTATGTGTAACCGGAATCGATTTTAAGAATCGATATTCTGTAGCATTATACTGTCATCAGTAAATCTTTCTCCACTGGCATTTTCAAAAGCGACTACCAGGTCATTAACAGATAAGCCAGACTTCTTTTTCTGATGTATATCAACAAGGATTTTACCTTTATTCATCATAATCAGTCTGTTACCAAAGTGCAGGGCATGTTCCATATTGTGTGTAACCATTATAGTGGTCATCTTCTCTTTTTGCACTATCATTTCGCTTAGCTCAAGAACTATCTGATTTGTTTTAGGGTCCAAGGTAGCCACATGCTCATCAAGAAGCAATAGCGAAGGTTTACTGATAGTTGCCATAACAAGAGCCAGGGACTGTCTCTGTCCACCGGAAAGTGTGCCAACCAGAGCAGATAGCCGATTCTCAAGTCCTAACCCCAATAGAGCCAATGTTGATCTGAAGAGTTCCCTACGTTTATTATTTGTTGCTATTCTAAATCCTCTTGATTGGCCACGTAAGATAGCCAGAGAAAGATTCTCTTCTATGGTCATTTTTGATGCAGTACCAGTATGAGGGTCCTGATAGACTCTACTAACAGATCGCGCACGCTTATGTTCGCTGAGTCTTGTAACATCCCGCCCATTAATTGTGATCTTGCCACCTTTTTCTGGTGGATAGACTCCTGCAATAATATTTAATAGAGTAGTTTTACCAGCTCCGTTACTTCCAATGACTGTGATAAAATCCTCAGCATTGACATTCAGCTTGACATTATCCAATGCTGTGACCTCATCTACGGAACCTCTTAAAAATACCTTACTTACTTTTCTAAGTTTTGCTAAACTTTGATTCTTGATCATTTAAAATTCAACTCTACATTCTTGCTGCAGGCGGTATCCATTCACCCCGAATCTTTTTTTGTATATACGGTATTGCCAAAGCTATAATGACAAGCATTGCTGTGATCAGTTTTAAATTGCTTGGAGGTAATCCTAACCTAAGAGCGATACCTATAAACAAGCGATAGAAAAAAGATCCGCCTATCACCGCAAACAGAATTGTGGTAACGCCACGGGGGCGAAATAATCTCTCCCCAATTATCACCGATGCCAGGCCCATGACTATCATACCGATACCCATACCTACATCAGCGAAACCCTGCTTTTGAGCTATTAGTCCCCCTGCTAGAGCAACAAGACCATTTGAGAGAGAAACACCAATTACAATGGTCATATCAGTATTTATTCCCAGACCTCTTACCATCTGCTCATTGTCGCCTGAGGCTCTCAATGCCAGACCAATCTCAGTACGTAAAAACCAATTTAAGATTCCGAGAATGAGAATAGTAAGAACAATCATAAATAGACTTGTTAACATGGTATTAAGCTCAATACCAAACAATTGGGCAGTTTGTTTTAAGACAGTTGCCTCGCGTAAGATAGAGACATTGGACCGTCCCATAATTGCCAGGTTTATAGAATATAGAGCAACCATCATCAATATACCGGAAAGAAGTGCGTTCAATCTAAGTTTGGTGTTAAGCAGGGAGGTAATTAGTCCTGCACACATACCTGAAATAAAAGCAATCAGGGTTGCCAACCAAGGGTTGACTCCAGCTACGATAAGGATTGCAGCCACTGCTCCGCCCAATGGAAAGCTTCCATCAACAGTAAGGTCAGGAAAAGCAAGTACGCGAAAAGTTATATACACACCAAGAGCTACAAATCCATATGCCAGTCCCTGATATAAGGAAGCCAACAGCAAATTTATAACTAGATCCAATCGCGCTTGCTCCTCCTAAGGTATCACATTAAATAACTTTTTATATTTATAAACTTGTCAAAACTTATAATTTTTCATACTTAGTTCTCAAATACTTTCTCTGCAGCATCTATTAGCTCCTGGGGAATAGTAACACCTAACCGTTCTGCGGCAGCAGTATTGACTGTAAGGCTTATTACCTTACCTCTTTCAACAGGAGTTCCAGCAGCATCAGCTCCTCCTAGTATTTCTACTACTATCTCACCTGTCTGGTAGCCAATATCGTAATAGTCAAATCCATAAGCGGCAATACCACCTCTTTCTATTGATTCATTGTCAGAGGGGAACAGAGGAATGCTATTTTCTTCGCAGACACCGATCAATGCTTCCAAACCAGAGACTACAGTATTATCAGTACCAATCCAAATGGCATCCACTTGTCCAACTAATGATTGTGCAGCTGCAAGGATATCAGCACTACTGGAAACAGGTCTTTCCACTACTTCAATGTCAAGTATATCACATGCTTTTTTAAGCTCCTCTACCAGGAACACCGAATTTGCCTCACCGTCATTAAAAAGTGTGCCTATGGTCTTTACACCGGATACTATCTGAGTTATCAGGTCAACATCATCCGCTACAGCGATCATATCACTTACCCCGGTTACATTATCATTAGGGTGGGATTCCCAACTCTCAACCATCCCTGAACCAGCTGGATCAGTGATGGCAGAAAAAATAACAGGAATGTCTGTACCTTTTGCGGCAGCAATAGCTGAAAGGGTATTTGGAGTAGCAATAGAGACAATTACATCTACTTTATCTCCTACAAATTTCTCAGCTATTGTATCAAACAGGGAAGGATCTCCTTCGCTATTTTGATAGTCTATCTCAATATTATCACCTTCCACATAGCCATTGTCAGCAAGAGCAGCAATTATGCCCTCTCTAGTCGCATCCAATGCCGGATGAGTAACAACTTGGGTAATACCTATTTTTATTACCTCTTCCGCTTTGCAAGCATTCATCAATGGCAATACTAGAACCAGCACTGCAAGCAAGCAGACACTTATCATTATTTTTACATTAAATTTGAATTTCATTTGTGACCTCCTAAAAAATACATTGACAATTTTAACATTATGTTTTTATTTTTCACCATCCTTCCCAATGCAATCAAAGAAATTATTATACTACCAATTTTATAATAATTAGTCTTCATATAAGTAAAAGTTATATATACATTATGAATCAGTAAGTAAATTTAAACAATTGTTACTATAAAATATTGGTAGTGCTACCGATTCAGGGCTTATTATCCAATTAAATTTCTTTTTGCTCTTTGGTCTAGCAGATTTAATCATTAAAAAAGTGCTCTTGCATTATCTTTTGTCCAGGTTTGATTCTGATGACTTCATCATTGTCCCAACTACCATCTATTAGCATCTGAAAGAGCCTAGACGATCCTTTTATCTCTTTTAGTTCTATATCTTTTTCTAAGATATCACTCATGAAGGCGACCATATCTTCTGCATAATCCCGATGGATCTTATCGATATCATTATTATTGATGAGAATGACTTTTTTATAATTTTTCAGCAATTCAGTTATAAGCAGCCTGGCCATTGGTTTATCGTATTTTTTCCCATAACGTTCCTTGGCCCTGAACCATTCCTTTGGAATCTTATCTTCCTGATCAGTCCACACTAGGTACGCTCTGTAAGGGTCGGATCCGTACTCAATCCATCCTTTACAAAGATAATAGGTAGCTGGATCTTTTTTAAATACCTCCATGTACCTTTCTTTCGAACCTAAAAATAAACTTATACAATCATCAACTTTGGGTATGATTATCTCATGCTTATCAGACTTTAATCCCACTACCCCATTACTGCATAGCCCGTATATCAGAATAATGTTATTATATTCATCTCCAACCTTATCGATTTCTTCCTGCAGCTTTACTCTCATAATATCCGGGGTGTCATGAAGATGCTGCTCCATATAAACACAATCTAGATTAGCATAATTATGTTTTTTAAACTCTTCAGATTCATTTTTCATTACATCGCATACTATAGCAAGGTTCTTCATATATTTTCTTTAATTTCTTTCAGTTTGATTATGTTTAAAAATTATAATATATAATTTCAATTTATTCGGATAACTTTTATTAAATTATTATTGATTAGAATGCATAGCCGACCCGTACATATAGGTTACTTAATCCTGTGGAATAGTTACCATTCTCAACTAGCTGTAAGACAGATTTACATAAAAACAGTTCTTTTCCTAAGGCAATAATGGTCTCCTGCTCCCTTATATCACCACTATCCATCATAAGCATGAAGCCGGCATTTCGGATCTTTCTGAACCTCTGTGCTATCATAAAACTTTACTGTTCTTCTCAACAAGAGTTCACTTTGTTAACTGTCTTATCAAGATGCAACCGGAAAGATAATATAAATCAAAGTGTTGTCGCGTATAATATCTTTACAACACTTACAAATATAGAGCTATTACTGGAATTTATCAACCAAATTTTAACAGGGTGGCAAACTTAGTCTTTATTTTTTCCACTTTGGGAGACACTATTGTTTGACAGTAGGAAGTTCTCTTATTATTGGTAAAATAGTCCTGGTGACAGTCCTCACCTTTATAGAACTTCTCCAGTGGTCCGACTTCCGTGGCTATTGAATCAGAATATACTTTTTCATATTTAAGCTCATTTATATAATCCATAGCTAGTTTTTCCTGTTCAGGGGTGGTGTAAAGAATTATGGAACGGTACTGTATGCCTATGTCATTCCCTTGTCTGTTCAGGATGGTGGGGTCATGGGCGGCAAAGAATATCTCTAGTAGCAGCTTATATGTCACCTTGTTAGGATTATATTTTAATCTTACCACTTCAGTATGGCCTGTGCTGCCCTCGCAGACTGATTTGTATTGGGGGTCCTCTGTAACACCTCCGGCATAGCCGGATTCTACTTTTTTTACTCCCTTTATTATCTTAAAAACGGCTTCCAGGCACCAGAAGCACCCACCACCAAAAACTGCAGTATCTAAATTCATAACGTCTCCTTTCTGTATATTATATTATATTTTTCAATATTTATCGGAATATTTCTTTCTTTCCAGTTAATTTGTTAAGATTGATTTTATCTTTTTTAGAGCATATTAGGGTTTTACAATATTTATATGTACTGATGAGATAGGACTTTTCTTATAAAATTGAAAAGATTTATTGCAGGTTTTATTCAGAATATTTGATTAAATATGTATAATAAATAATATGGCAACTCTATATATAATAATAGCTGCCCTGGTAGGAGCAATTATAATTCTCTTTATCGTGTTTAGTAAAAAACCTAAAGAACTAGAAAAAGAGATAGCTAGGTTGAGAAGAGTAATTGCCTCAGAGGGGGTCAACTTCGAGCAGGTAGAGTATAAGATAGCCAGCTTAAAAGATGACATTGTTTCTAGGAAAAAACTTATAGGGAGCGGTAAGAGGGAGAGCGCTGACATCGTCAGATACCTTGAGAAGATGGAAAAGGACCTTGACGGCATCTTGGAAAAACTGCTTAGCGGAAATTCTATGAAATAATATATGACAATTTACAGGAAAACACTTGAAGAGAGGGTCATTAAAGTCAGGGACAATAATGACCTTCTTAACAGGTTTATAAGAGAATTTAAGCCATTCATTGCCAGTGTGGCCCAGAAGAGAGTAGGGCGCTATCTGGAATATGGGGTGGATGACGAGCTTTCAGTCGGTCTTTTGGCTTTCAGGGAGGCAATAAACTCTTTCAAGGAAGGCAGGGCTAAATTCCTTTCATTTGCCAGGATGGTGATCTCTATGCGTCTTATAGACCATTTCAGGAAGATGGAGAATAACTTCGAGTTCATAGGTAATGAGGAGGAAGAAGTCATCCGGGATAAACAGTCTGTGGAACTGTACCGGCTGGAAAATTATGAAGAAGACTTAAAAGCTGAGGTCATAGAGTATTCTTCACTTTTATCCAAGTGGGGCATTGATCTTAGAGAACTAGCCCATATATCCCCTAAAAAGGAAGACCTAAAAGAAGATTATCAGAAGATAGCTAGGATAATAGCAGGTGATGAAGTACTGCTTAGGGGACTTATAGAGACAAAGCGTCTTCCCGTAAAAGAAATAGAAAAAGAGATACCCTTACACCGCAAAAAGGTGGAGAGGGGACGAATATATATAATAGCAATGGTCTTAGCCATAGTTTCTGGTTTTAGCTATATAGATTTAGCCTAGGAGGGCGGATAGCATGAGAGCAGTAGTAATAGAAATACATAAGAATTACTGTATTGCTGTCACTCCTGATTGCAAATTTGTAAAGCAGCATGTTGAGCAGGGCAAACTGGAGATAGGCGACGAGATAACCATAGAGGTAAGAAATCCGTCCCCGGAAATAGACTGGAAAAAGTCCTTTGCCATAGCTGCCACTGCCGTAATAGTGATAGGATTCGGTTCTTGGTGGCTTTTCAGGGTACTCGGAGGGTATCCTACGGTAGTTTCTGGGAGCGAAGTGGTGTTTGATGCCGGTATGGAAGAAAAAGAAGCGGCTTTGGAAATGGTAGCAGAGGAGGAAGTAGAAGCAACTACTGGCGATGAAGCTTCTATGGTTGCAGTGGAGACAGAGGACCTTGCTACAAAAATTGAGCAGCTGGAAGATATCCCTTCCGGTTCTGGGATAGTGGATGCAGATTTTTATATAGACTTGGGGTCAATAGGAAAGCCTATAGAAGTAATAGCAGGAAACTTTTTGTTCCTTTACTGGATAGCAGAATCAGAAGTTGGCTTGGAAGTATTCCTGACAATAGAGGAGTTAGACCCGGAACTTGCATTCACGGGATATATTGAGATTATACTCTTGAATACTGAAGGCGATGTGACAAGCAGTAGGAGTTTTGACTTTGAAGAGTTCAAAAGGGGAGACAGGCTGAAGGAAGTGATACCCATCCCTGATAATGAGGGCACCATAAATGTCATCATAAACGGTAATTTTAAATAATGCCCCATTATTTTTCTTTCTGATCAGGATATATGTAAAGCGGTATAAACTTTACCTAGAAGAAGAGTTAAATTATATAAAATCAGTCTTGA
>Ga0187827_10004766_pt1 | contig 16420 bp, 17 predicted proteins | sample ETNtaG_39_FD_167969 | JGI IMG/M metagenome (GOLD analysis project Ga0187827, IMG submission 167969) | Marine microbial and viral communities from oxygen minimum zone, Eastern Pacific Ocean - ETNP2014_SV_150_PacBio MetaG (Illumina Assembly) | ecosystem: Environmental > Aquatic > Marine > Hypoxic...
TCATCGAGATCGAAATCTAGTTGAGATCTCGCTTCACTCTCCAAACGCGCGAGATCGCCCTTGATCTGGAGGGTATCCGCCTCATGTTCAGACATTCTCTTACTGAGTGCCAGTAATTGCCCCCCACCCGCCTCCGCAAGGTCCATCAATCGTTCTATTGCCGCCTCATGAGTGGCGAGCTCGCCTTTCAGTGACGCGATACGCTCTTCAAGCGCGTTAGACTTCGTTCGCCTCGCTCGATATTGATCTACGAGCCAGCGCAATCCCTCGACACTGAGCACATTTTCAAACATGTGGTCGATAACTGCCCTCTCAACCATGTTGGCAGATAACCGTTTCGATGGGCACGCCTTCGCGGCCCGATGTTTGGTCTGGCAGATGTAGTAACGATAAGGCTTATCGGCGCCGCTGTTTGACCTACTTCCGACCATGGGTTTCCCGCAGTACGCACACCTGAGCGACCCAGTTAATTAGTATACCTATTCCTAATGCACATCAACACGCTACGCATAGCAAACTGATTAGCATTGGGACTTATTCGGCCCACGGTATCCTCCATAAGCGCCTAACCTTATCCAGCAAGAGATTACGCCGCAGACCGGGTGTGCATCATGAACATTCTTACCATCACGGGCGAACTGTTAGCCACTAACACTAGCGGAGAGACAACTTGAGTCTGTGATGCTTGCTGACCCGATGGGGGCGGGTGTATAGTTGAGGTATGGCTGCCTTCACGGGTGATGAGACACTTGCAAAGGTTGCCGCAAGCGAAAGTCTGCGCGATACGAGAAGGTCATGCCGGTCTGCGTGCTGCCGGCATATCTCTTTTTCGCTCGGCATTCTGTTATTATCTGAAAATCGCGTCTTCGCGCGTGGCGGTCGGTCAGCGCAACAGCAGCCAGATTATGAACGCAGATAGCAGCAAGCTGAGCACCCACGGGCTGGCAAACCAACAGATGCGCGTGGATGTTATACAAATTATTTGTTAACTTTATCTAAGTTTGAAAACCTTAATTCTCATCCCAAGAGCGAGAATAATTTAAAAGTTTCTTGTATACAATGATCAAAATAAAGCATCAAGGTCGTTTCGGCAACAGATTGCTAACAACAATAGGGATTTCTATTCTTTCTAGAAAGACTGATTTAAAGGTATTAAATTATGATAATAGATGTTTGCAGTTCGGTCTCCAAGTTCATCAAGGAAATCGCTCATTCGAGACTTTAAGATATATTGGTGATGATGATGTTCCTAGCTTGTTAAATAAAGTTGATTTAATTGAATATGGTTTGGAATGTGATGGTCTTTTTCAATCAAGAGAATTTATTTCCACTTATGAAAAAGAAATAAAACAAATATTTGTAAATTTAATTTATTCTGATGATTTTATGGATGATTTATTTGTTCATGTTAGATTAGGAAATCAGGTTCACTTAAATCCAGGTTTTAATTATTATCAAAATTGTATTAATCAAATTAATTTTAAAAGAGGTTTTATTTCTTCTGATTCTCCAAATAATAAAATCGTTCAAGACCTTATTACAATGAACAATCTTACTCTGATAAATTTATCTGCTGAAGAAGTCATTAAATTTGGTAAGAATTTTGGAAATTTAATTTTAAGCAATGGGACATTTTCATGGTGGATAGGATTCTTAAGTAAAGCAAAAATTGTTTTTTATCCTGAGATGTCAAGAAAATGGCATGGGGACATCTTTATAGACCCCACATGGAATGGGGTGAAAGTCAGAAGGTCTCTTCTCCGCGTAATTTCAGACTTTCTCAGTGATTTAGTGAAAGTCAGAAGGTCTCTTCGCCCAGTGATTTCTCGTAATTTAAGGCGACTGAGATTATGGATGCGTAGCCGCAGGCCGTGAAGGAGCTTATTGAGATCGCCACAGGTGAAAGCACCGGGGACAGGCCAATATATCCGCGTGACCGCCTGGCAGCTTTCGGCAGGCTCCAGTCAATGGTCGAGGAGATAAAGGGGCAAAGCGTCCCCGAGGACGAGAGTGCATCTGGATACCTGGCTTCATCACCGGACTGGCTCATAGGGCCCAATACTGTGAGCGTGGAGATGGGGGATAGTGGAAAGGTTACGGTTGAGAGTGGCTCTAAGTCGGATGTAATCGAGGGCCGGGCCGAGACGCTGTAATCCGCACAAAGTGGCGCGGTTTGGCCCATTTGATTGAAATGGGCTAGATTTAGCGGCTGTACAAGTAAGCAGGGGTGTTGTCATCCATGCCCACATCACCTCTTGCTCCAAAAAGAACCGCTGTCTTGGTCCAGAACCTCATCTCTAGGTCGGAGTTACCGCACAACCACCACAGACTATGATATAGTCTTGTAACCTAGGTGGCCGGACCTACGCCCCACCCCATGCTGGTGGCTTTCAGTGTGGTATGAATTGCCGATCGGTCAGGAAAAAACAAGTTGGCCCTTTCTTGCTTGGTCTCACACTATTGTTACAGCAGGTGTTGCGTATAAGTGCTGCCGTCCTGTGGAGATCACAATTCGAAAAAAATAAGATGCAACAGCGGATCATAGAACCGACATGTCGACAGCAAAGTAAACGTCAGCAGGCGCCGGGTAATTAGGGCTTTCGTGCGGACGTTCGTAGTTGTACATTTTAATTGACTGCCATATTGCTTGCGCCTTTTGGGTACTTGAAAACCTCCACAAACTCTGAAGTTCTACTTTAATCTGTCGTCTAGCTTTTTGGGGTTCATCATACGGCGAGCAGGTTGTTCCGCGAGTCAGGTTGCAGCCGTTGTTAGGCATCGCTCAATTAGCCATTTTTCAATTTTTTCTACATCCACTACTACATCTTCTTTTCTAGGATTAATATTTGTAATTTCCTCACTTTTGCCGACATGGAATTGATAATCATGACCAAGCATTGTAGCCTGTACTCTAATGCCCGGATCATGATAAAACTGTGGGTATAATTCAAGAATAGTTGCTTTTTTGTTACAGTAACTTATATTAACTAATCCGGCGCCATGAGGAGCAATAATCAACTCTGCAGAAGAGAATATTTCTATTTGATCTATAACAGTAAGTTCTTCCAAGTACAAACAATGAAAGCCATATCGATATAGTACTTCCAATAATTTGTCTTCGTTAACGACTCTTCTATACTCTGCCTTACTTCGTGAAATATATAATCTTTGGTAATTTCTTTCTTGCATTTTATTACGTTTCTTAATATATTTATATATTCCACTAAGCCAAGAGGGAACATATTCTTTACTGGGGAAGGAATAGCCCCTAAAATACTCTAGACGCCAATTGTTGAGCAAGTCCGTAAAAATTAACTCATCTGCACGTATCACATTGTATTTTCTTTCATCCAATATCTTGTTCTTATCAATACCTAATAATGTACGAAATTCCCTTTGAAAATTGTTGTTTTCTGGAAATGTGATGTAGTCATACTCCAAGTTTGATTTCAAAAAAATATAAAACCGGCCCAATAATTCAACATTAAAGTGATAATAATTGTTTACTAAACCTGTTTGGGACAAACACAGAACCTTTCCTCTGATATGCTTATATTTTCGTAGAAATCGAGAGCTGAGGCCAATCTTAGGATTTGTTTTTTGGGAAGTAATTTCTTTAATCACTCTATTATTCTTTGTGTATATCTCCTCCTTACCAACTATGCACTTTCCATTTTTTAGACTGTATATGTTGTAGCTTGGGACATCAACAGAATAAGAGAAAATATCTTCATGACATTGCATAGAAATTTCATGCATTGCTGGCATATAGAAAGTTTGTTTATCAAATATGGCACTAGCATAAATATTTTTGCATTCATCAATACTAATTGGCTTTATTCTGGGAAATACTTTATTAAATAGCCTTTTTATTGACATCATTAACGTTTCAGTACCTCCATTGTACGCCTGACGGCCCGAGGCCGAGTCGTGCCGCAAGCGTTGTGACAATCGTGTCAGCCTCCGGCAAGAGGTGAATGATAGGCTTGTGGTTCATCGCCGGCCCCTTGGACTAAGAACACGTCTCCAAGGGTTGACTTGTTCCAGAATGCCGTGCCTTCTCTGAGGCTGCCGGCGTCGAGCAGTAAGCAAACATAAACTTTCTCCCCTTTTTCTGGGTACTCTTTGAATCCTAAGGTCTTGTCGGTGGAGGGAAGGGGGTAACGCGCTACGTCGTGCCCCAACTCCTTAAGGTTTTTATGGACTCCCGTAGGGGTATCCCAAGCATCGGGGTTGTCTTTATCATAGCACCAGAATGTTGCTATTTTTATTTTATTTTATTTAAGAAAACTTTTTTGAATTTTTCCATTACTTTCTCCGGGGTGAATTCTCCGTAGCAATTCCAGTTTTCATTTGGTGACGGCATAAAATTATTAAGAACGTGATGTAGAGATGAGGGGTCTTCGTAGTAAAGACCCTTGTCTCCAAGGGTGAATATATGACTCTGCTCTTTAGAATGTTTGTACGTTATGACTGGCTTATTGCATATAGAGTATTCAGCACAAGCCATACCAAAAGACTCCCCCTCGGCCCTGGAGTGGAGGAAGGCATCGGATGTATTTATGAATTTTCTTTTCCTATAAAGGTCTGCAAACGACGGAATATGGATTACCCTAGGGTGATCTATGAACTGGTGCGTCTGCACGAAGAGAAAGTAGCAATCATCTCTTGTCTTTAGTACGTCAACGACCACTTGGTTGGTGAAAGGGATATTCCAAGAATAGTATCCGCCAATTCTAGAAAAAACTACTGCATCCCTGGGTATGTCGAGCTCTTCTCGAAGGTCTTCGTCAGACTCGGGGAGGCGAACTATATATGGGACATATGGATGCTCGAAGTTAGAGCAAGCCATCGAGAGCCATTCGGATGCGTATGCGTAAACCTTTCCATGGGGATCGTTCTCTGTTCCAATCACGTGGATAAGCATCGGTTTATTGGTCACGTATCTACCGTCATTTTTCTTGCCGCATTTCTGTATATAAACTGCGTCCACGTCGAGCTCGGCTAGCTTCTGCTCTAGGAGGTTCATATCTTCTTCGCCATCTAGCGCGAAGCACTGTAGATCTTTTTCAAACTTTTCTACCGCAAGGGGGTGGGATTCAGAGTGCCCCTTGTCGTGTATCACATATGATTTGTTTCCTAATATTTTTTCGTTAAAATAGGCGAGGTCAAAGTAACACACTCCCGTCCCTTGGATATCCAAATGGGGTTGATAAAAGGCAATTTTCATATCTCCTTCTCATCAAAGAAGTTGCTGGTAGTAGTTGCTAAGGTCATAGGGCGTCCCTCTGGTGACGAAGGACTTTTGCCCGATGCGCGGCGGATTCGTTATACTTTTCAACCGGGATGATTATAAAATCAAAATTTACTCTTGTTTGGTTTGTTGTGTTTATTTCGTTGCCGTGGTTTAAGTTAGCGCCGTCCCATAAGAATAATTCACTGTACGCTGCCTGTATGGGAGAAAGGTCTCCTTCATCTTCTTCGCTCTCGGCCCAGATTGTGTTTGTATCGTGGGCTCTTGTCATGGGCATGTAGAGGTTTATTTCGTGCTCGCTATGGTTCCAGTCCTTGTCTTTGCGCCGATCAAAAACACATACGCTGTCTGGCTGATGGACCCTAAACGTCGGAAATCTCTGGGAGTGGACTTCGGGTTCAACCAGTTCCGTTACAAATTGTTTTTAAATTTATCGTACAGATCTCTAAACGAAAGCTCTTCGTCCATCATCTTGCAAAATTTTTTGTGCAGATTTTGTTTCTGGTCGGGGTAGTATCCTGAGCCTGCAGTTAGTTTTCCTTCGAACTTGTCTAGTACATGAAGGTTTTCGAGGTTCGTGGTTTCTAGGTATTTTTGACAATATTTCTGAAGCCGAAAACATTTACGTCTTGGGTGAATTTTTTCGTAATCAAATTTTCGGTAGAATAGATAGATATCCTTCTGATATCCAGTCTTTCCTGATAATAGAATCAGGAAACAAATTAAGCAACTCTTTGTTTAAATCAAAATGAACCACGCTTTCTCTTCTGGCCGTTTGCCCTAGGTTTTTCATGTGCCAATCAAAACCATTTACGCCTTGAGCTCCGCCCTGGCCTCGGTAGGGATCTGGCACCTCTTCGAAAAGCCTTAGGTCGTCACATATCGTTACGTCTTGGTACTTTTCTTTTCTGCTGGAAATTATTTTGAGTTCATTCAATAGGGGCATGTTAATGTCGTGGTCTTTTTCTTCGTCGTAATCTTTTACGCCGAAATCACTTCCGGGGAAATGAGCGTCCAACCAGAAAGGACGGTTTTTGTCTAACTTGTTTAGAATTTCATTTAAACCATCGGTAGAGCTAGCGTTTAAGATTTCAACCGATGGGTTATCTTTGAATCTTTCTTTAGAATGATTGGCTAGCTCATCATTAATTTCTATAGAAAAAATCTTTTCAAAATCGAAATTTAAAGCATGGGCAACGCTGTCTCCCTGGAAGGTGTCGGTTTCTACAAAATATTTACAATTGTATTTATTATTAATTTGACTAACGTCGAAATGAGCTATGGTTCCCATGGTTAATAGCTGCTATATTCTTTCTCTTCCGTCAGGTGAGAGCCAAATTTAGCGTTTATTTTTCTTTTAATTTTGGATCGCTTATCGTTTAAATGGTAAACGGATCTAGCAAGGTTTACGAAACTCTCGTCGAAAACCCCTCTTGACTCTTTGTCTCTTATTTCGTCTTCTGCTCTCCAGAGGGTAAGGTTTACAACCATGAGCTCAGAGAATAAGCTATCATCCCTTGCTCCATCGTGCAGGTGGCGACCAAGGTCCTCAAGTTCCAGATTAATGTTGGAAAGCTTCTCTTTATCTTTTACTCTTGATTTTTTTATTTCAAGTATAGAGATCTTGTCAAAAAGTTCACCAACAGACACTGGTATTTTTAGATTTCTATAAAATTCCATTTCTTATTATAGTATTTTTTACAGTAGTCTAATGACTTCGAATGATTTCCTGTGGAGGGATCGAAGCGTGGAAGAATCGTTACGCTCTCTTTGCCTAGGAGATCGGCTAGGTGACTGAAGGACGTTTCTACCGTGTAGAATTTTTTACATTTTAAGATGTACGGTATCCAATCAAATACGAAATCAAAGTCTAAATATTCTATGTAGAGAAGGTTTTCGGCGTCGATTTCTATATCGGGATGCCTACTGCAATAGTCAGGAGGCGTTCCTAGGTTGAGATTCACTAAGGTTAGGTCCTCGGATGGCTCTATTCCCAGGAAATCAATAAGTTTTTCTTCCCTGTTTCTGTTTCTTCTTAGGTTTATGGAGCTCTGCCTGCCGTTGTAGTCTAACCCTATGAAGCTGTATTTTTCACACATGTCAAACTGATTGTCTCCGTTCTTGGTATGGTGGGTGAGGGGTAGATACAGGTAATCTTCTGTTTCTATTACTTCTTGTCTGGAAAAAATCTCACACTGGGCAGCGATGCCCGTGCCGTCTACCACTTGGGGTTTGGAGTTGTCGTCTTCGCAAAATATTATTTTTTCATTTTTCAAATAATAGTTCAGGCAAAGATACCGAGGGGGGACGGGCCAAGTTACAATATCTACGAGACCCCTCTCGATAAGTGAGTGAGCTATCTTATAGCAAAAGATTATATCTCCTAGTCCTCCGTACTGATTTATTAGCCCCTTCTTCATAGGTTTAGTTTTTCTAGAGTTTTGTTTAGAATGGCTTGGGGAGCCAAGTCTTGCTCTATTTTGTCCATTCTTAATGGGTCAGAGAGAACCATCTGCCCGTATAGTTCGGGGTTATTGTTTATTTCAAGAATTTTGTCTACATAGTCTTCCAAGGACGCGAAGTCATTCATGTAAAGGAAGGAGTCTGTATTGAAATACTCTTTCACCCTCTCCCCCCCCTTGTATAGAGGGATGCACCCTACCTCGAAGGGTTCTATAATTTTTTCCGTGTTATATCCATAGTGGTAAGAGTTCTCAAATGAAATTACGAACTTGTAATTCTCTAGCAATTTTACTTTGTCTTGTTGGGTGCCTCTTAGGGCGCCGCCTACATTGTTAAGCAGCTTACCGTAGCTGTCTACCCTCTCTCTAGGGTCCAGCGCCTGAAAAAGCTCTATTCTGTCAGATATTTCATTATTGTTAAGAAAGCAGCAAAACTTTCTTGCATTCAAGAAGCGCTCTCTATTGTTTTGTATTAAATCTAAGTCCACGCAGTAAGTAGGGTTGCTGGGTAGGGGGCGAGGCTGAGTTTTCTTAAACCAATTGACAAAAATGACCCATAGGGGTACAAAAACTTCTTTATTGTCTTCGGAATAATGAGATAGGGTTACGTCTGCGTCGTCGTAATGGGGGATGTGTCCTTTACCGAAGCTCAGATTTTCCCCTGAAAAAAATATTTTTTTGCATTTGTAATGCTTGTAGTTCGCGCCGAAGCAGGAATAAATTAAAAGATCGGGGTTGAGGTGGTCTATGGTGACGTCGAAATGCATTTTAAGCAAATCTGTAAAATAATTATCATCGGGATTAAACTCATATGATAACGCACCCCTCGGGGTATGGTCTACAAACCCCCACATATCGCTAAACGCTATTTTAAGTCTTTGTTTCATTGGTTTTTCTCTAGGGCACGATCCGCTCCAACAACTTCCAGCTCGTGTCCCTTGTATAACCCCCAATAATGTCCACGTGCCTGAAGCAAGCTATCGTGCTGGCCTTTTTCCACCACGCGCCCCTCATGCAACACGAATATCTGCTCCGCGTCCTGCACTGTGCTCAGGCGGTGCGCGACAAGAATCACCACAGAATCTGTGCGCAGCTGGCTAATCGCCGTGTGCACGGCATGCTCGGTGACGTTGTCAAGCGCGCTAGTGGCCTCATCGAAGATCAGGACACCCGGCCGATGCAGAATGGCGCGCGCAATCGCAACGCGCTGGCGTTGGCCGCCCGAGAGCTTCAGACCTCGGTCGCCCACCACTGTATCGTATCTCTCCGGTAGGGCCTGCACGAACTCGTCCAGCTGTGCCACACGTGCCGCTCCCTCAATCTTCTCGAGGGAGACTGTCTCATTCCAAAGCCCAATATTCTCACGGAGTGTGGAATTAAAAAGGAATGTATCCTGCCCGACATAACCAATGTTCTTTCGCCAAGCTACAAGATCAATCTCTCGCATTTCAACGCCATCCACCAGAATGCGACCTGAGATAGGTTCATAAAGCCGCGCCAAGATGTCAGCAATAGTCGTCTTTCCCGCGCCCGTATGGCCCACCAAGGCCGCCAACTGGCCGTGATGGAAATCTATGTTCACATCGTGCAGCACACGGGTATCAGCACGTTCTGGATAATGAAACGAGACATGCTCCAAGTAGATGGTACTCACGCCCCGTTTCGGCATCTGACGAATCCCGGACGGCTCCCGCGGAAGCGTATTCAGCACTTCATCGGCGATTTGAATCTGTCGCAAAGCGTCGCTAAGGCGAACGAGAGTGGTGTTGACACCGGCGACCGCCGGTGTCAACCGGCGCAAGCCTACGACAAGCGCCATGAGTTTGGGCAAGGTCAAACCAAGGTGTGGGGAGTAGAGAGCGATGACCAGCAACAGCAGAACGAGTAGGACCCCAGTAATTTCATAGAAGATATTCGGTACACTTGATAGCATCGCACGCCTCACGACCAGCGGCAGCAAACGCCCCTGAATCGTCCTCAGGCGCGCGACGATGGAGGTCTCCAAAGCGTGGGCCTTTACTACGCGAATGCCGTCGAGACCGTCAAATTGCATTGCAGTCCGCTGTTGGTTCAACTCGTGTAACCGCTGCCCAATCCATTTTGAGCGATATTCCAGTGCACCGCGCATGTAGCGCATACTTATTAACATGAGCCCGCCCACGAGCAGCGTTACCCACCATGACAGATAGAGAAGGAGACCAAATGTCGACACAGCATAAATCAGGGAATACAGCAGCTGCGCCCCTACGCTGATGGTTTTGCTGACTGCGTTAGCAACCGAATTTACGTCTTCGTGGCTTGCCCCGCGCCCACGCAGCATGAACTCGGCCATATGGGTGCGGAGAAAAGCTTCGAATAGACCAGTCGCAAAAAGGTGGGAAACGCCTGTCGCGAGCCGGGTCACCCAAGCCTTTTGAGCCAACAACAGGCCATTCTTTAGCACGATCAGACAGGCTACCACCAGTAAACCTGCGATGATTAGCGATTCCGAGCGCAGCGGGATCCCAAATAGCATGACTAATCGCTGCAGGAGGCCAGAGATCGGGTCGGTCACTGATTGCTCAGGCGAAATCAGCATTCCCGCAAGCGGCACAATCATGCCGATGCTAGCAACTTCCGCTGTCGAGCCAACGAATGTGAGCGCTGCGATCAGAAGAATGGGCCACAGATATGGGCGAAACACGATTCGCCAATAGAGTTTCAGCATATGATTATTGTTGAACTCTTAGTTTGCATTGACCTCGCTCCGCCCTTTCGACAAGCTCGCCTCTCTGAGCATCTCTAGGACCTGCTAATATGTGGCCGACAAATACACCCTCGTCGGCTTTCCTCAGTGCCGTGTCCGCCGCCGGTGTCCCGCAATTTGGGAGCGGGCCCCGAACCACATGCCAACTCCGGAAGCGGTCAGAATCATCAATAGCGTGATGGCCGGGAGAAGCAGCGCTTGCGCGGTGGGGGCAAAACCGAAGTACGCCATCAGCCCGAAAAGGATGAGCAGCGCAATCGCGAAACCCCACAGCTTGGCCACTACTGCCACCAATGGCACTATGATGCGCGGAAAATACACTTTCGTGATGATTCCCCACGCGGTCAGCAGGCTGCCAATTGCGCTGGTCAGCGCCCCGGAAAAATACGTCCACGGCACTAGAGCGGCGAAACTGAAAATCGCACAAGGCACACCATCAGAGGAGATCTTCGCCATATTCCCGAAAACCACTGTGAACACCACCATACTGAACAGCGGCTGAAAAATCGCCCGCCCGATTCCCAGCGCACTCTGCGCGGAGCGCGTTTTTATGTCGCGCCAGACCAGAAAAAATAAGTCGCGGTAATCTCAGACCTCTCGGAGGTTTGTCCATCCCTGCCTTTCCAATGGGTCAATAACTGTTGTTACGCGCGGGCTTCTAGTAGCCCGTGATTCCACCGCCGGACTCACGCGGTCACCTTTTATTCACGGGCAAGATACCACTCCACGGTACGACGCAGCCCTTCCTCGAACCCGGTGCGCGCCCGAAACCCGAACCGCTCCATCGCGCGGCTGGTGTCCAGCCGCCGGCGCGGCTGCCCGTTTGGCTTCGTCGAATCCCAGAATAGGTCGCCCTCAAATCCCGTCAATCGCGCGATCATCTCAGCAAGCTCTCTGATGGGAATCTCAAAGCCGGAGCCGATGTTCACCGGTTCGCTGCTGTCGTAATGTTCAGCCGCCAACAAAATCGCCTCCGCTGCATCGTTGACGTAGAGAAACTCCCGCGTTGGCTCACCGTCTCCCCACACCGTGACCTCTTCCGCGCCGCTGCGCCTGGCATCGGTACACTTCTTTATCAGCGCGGGAATCACGTGAGACCTTTGCGGATCGAAACTGTCACCGGGTCCATAAAGATTCACTGGCATCAGGTAGATCGAGTTAAAACCATATTGCTGTCGGTAGGCCTGGCTCTGCACCAGCAGCATCTTTTTTGCAAGGCCGTAAGGCGCGTTAGTCTCCTCCGGGTAACCATTCCAGAGCTCATCCTCGCGGAACGGCACCGGCGTGAACTTCGGGTACGCGCACACCGTGCCAACACCTACGAACTTTTGCGCTCCGCCACGCCAAGCCTCATGCAGCAATTGCGTTCCCATCAAGAGGTTGTCATAAAAGAACTCGGCCGGCTGCGCGCTGTTGGCGCCTATTCCGCCCACAATCGCCGCCAGATGAATCACCATATCAGGCCGCGCCTCTTCGTACAGTCGCTGCACGGCGTCCAGCGTGCGCAGGTCGAATTCACGGCTGCGCGGTATGGCCACGTGCACGCACCCGCGTTGGCGTAGTTCCTCAACGATGGCTGAGCCGAGGAAGCCGGCGCCGCCTGTCACACACACACGTTTGTCGTTCCAAAAAAATTTCGTCATATCGATACTCCTCGGGAAACCAAGTATATATCAGCCATGCTCCGCCCATCCGGCACGTCGTTCCGCACCGCAAATAATATGCTGTATTTGGCGACACCGCCTGAGCCCGACCCGCGCCCCGCGCAAGTGCGGGGGAGTCTGTGGCCGCCCGGTCGGGCAGCCATCCAGGGCTCAGTGACGACGGCGGCCACGCCGCCGTCTGCGCCGTTTTTCAATGTCGCCCGCATCAAGCTCCAGCGGGAGACAGCGCCCGCGCCCGAGGGCGCCGCCGCGCAAAAGCGCCAACAGCACGCGCACACGCTTGTGGCCTGGCAGGCGCGCATCGAAAAGGGCTTTGTACCCGCTGAACGGCCCGCGCGTCACGCGCACCGCGTCGCCCTTCTCCAGACCCGCAAACGCTCTCCCCCCAGCCCGCTGAACCACCGCGAGCCGCGCTCTCAAATTTGCCATCAGGTGTTCGGCAATCGCAGCAGGTCGCTGGCCAAATTGCACCAATCCGTGCAGGCCAGGAATCCAACTTAGGGCACTGCTGCCAATCTGATCAAGATTCACATGCACAAACACATAACCCGGAAAGAACGCACTTTCGCGCGTGGAGCGTTTGCCATTTTCCGGCCGCCGATATGTCGGGAAGTAGACCTCCACATCGCGCAGGCGCAGCTGCGAGGCAACCAGCCGCTCCTTCCGCGGTTTGGTGCGCAGCACGTACCAATCTCGGCTGCTGGCCGGCAGGCATCTCTCCAACATCTTTCTCAGGTTGCCTCCCTCTCCACAGGCACGTCCGTTCCCATTGGACCTACGCAGGGCTCGAGGTGATAATCGCTGCCGCTGCAGCTAACCGCCCAATCGGCCGATGCGCTCGTCGAGGCCACCCCATGCTCCAGCAAGGTGAGTTTGAGAATGTCGGCGGCATCTCCATCCCCCTGCAGAAGCACGCGCTCAATTCCTCGCCGCTGGATATCCGCCGCCGTCTTTCTGGCGGCCCGGCGCAGTTTCCGATATACACCCAATGACCGTTCCATATACTCGCTCGTACGCCGAGCCAGCAGCGCCACGCCGTCCGGCGTCAGGTGGTATTTCAAGCGAGTGCGCTGCATGCGCGTGGCCTTCACGTAGCCCTTTGCCACCATGCGCTTGATGTACCAGTTCACGCTACCCACCGCTACGCCGAGCTGGGCCGCAAGGCCCGCCTGAGTGACAGTGGGGTTATCTGCGATGGCGCCGAGAAGACGATACTCGTAATCTCTCATAAAGATGCTGTTCCGACAGCATTCAGTTTTTGAATTCTAGCGAAGGGATTTGTATTCGTCAAGCGTTCTGCCGGCAGCGTAGCCCACCCGTAGGCAGGTCGTGGTGTGTTAGCGGCCCAGATTGAACACGACCCGGCTGCCGTCACGCTCAAACGTAAAGGGGAGCTCACGCAGGGTGGGAAGCGCCTGGCGCACGTCATCCTGGGCTGCCAGCGGGCAGTAGAGCAGCAGGAAACCCCCGCCGCCCGCGCCCGATATTTTTCCACCAAGGGCGCCGGCATCCCGAGCCACGCCATAGTATTCATCAAGCGCGCGGTTGCTCACCCCGCTGGCAAGGCCTTTTTTCAGTTCCCAGCCCTGATGCAGCAGCTCGCCAAATGTGGTCAGGTCACCGCTCCTCAGGCAGTCCTGGCCTTGCGTCACGAGATCGCGCAAACCGATGAGACTCGCTCGGCGCTCGCCGATATTCTCGCGCTGCTCGCTGAGCACACTTCCGGAAGGACGGGTGAGATGCGTGTAAAACAGCATCATGTTGCGGTTCAAACGGCGCAACAATTCCTCGTCAAGACCGAGAGCAGCCACTTGCACGTCATCATCCTCACCAAAGATTAATTCACACAGCCCACCATAAGCGGCGATGTACTGGTCCTGCACTCCGATTGGCTTGCCACAGCGCTCAATCTCAATCTCACATGCCTGTCGCGCAAGCGTCTCGGCGGTAACGAGTCGCCCCCGATAGGAGTGCAACGCTTGCAGCAGACCCACCGTCACGCTGCTGGAGGACCCCAACCCGGTGCCACTAGAGGGCACATCTGCCAGCGTGGTGATTTCCACGCCCCGCTTGACGTCGGTGACGCGCATGGCCTCGCGCACCAGTTCGTGCTGCAATTCTTCCGCGCTCTCCACGATTTCTTTTTTCGAGTAGTTCACATAAACCATGTCGTCAAAGCGCTGTTTGACGATTACGTAAATGTATTTATCTATCGCCGTGGAGATGACCGCGCCGCCGTGTTCTCGGTAGTGTTCCGGGAAATCTGTGCCGCCGCCAAGAAAACTGACGCGCAGCGGCGTACGAACGACAATCATATCTCCTGCCCCTCCACCGCCGCCATCGCCGGACGGCCAAGGCCCGTGCGGCCATAACTGCGCAGCACGGCATGCAGCTCGTCTTCGGGGAGCTGAAGTGTGCTCTGGATCCACTCCTCAAGTGGCCGCAGGTTACTCCCATTAGATCCCCGGCTGCCTGCCAGCACGCGGTAGATCTGCGCGTGCGCGGTCGCCTCACGGCGTTCTTCCGCTTCGATAAGTTCCTCGTGGAGTTTTTCTCCCGGTCGCAACCCGGTGAACTCAATCGGAATGTCCACGCCAGAACGCAGCCCGCGCAACCTAATCATGCGCTCGGCCAGTTCGACAATGCGAATGCGCTCGCCCATTTCCAGCATGAAGAGGTCGCCGCCGCGCGTGAACACCGCTGCCTGAATGACTAACCGCACCGCCTCCGGAATGGTCATGTAAAAACGAGTAATATCCCGATGAGTGACCGTGACCGGGCCGCCAGCGGCAATTTGCCGCTCGAAAAGGGGGACAACACTGCCGCGACTGCCAAGCACATTACCAAAACGCACGCTGGCGAAGAGGGTGGCGGCGCTTTCGCCTGCCAGCCGGGCGGTCACGTGTTCTGCCAGCAGTTTGGTCACGCCATAGATGCTGACCGGTTCCACGGCTTTGTCCGTGGAAATGAACACGAACCGGTCCGCGCCGGCGGCCCGCGCCGCCCGACCGACGTTAAGAGTGCCAATCACATTCGTGCGCAGCGCAGTGCGCGGATGCGATTCCATTAGCGGAACGTGCTTGTACGCCGCAGCGTGGAATACCACCGCCGGCCGACAGCGTTCAATGAGAACGCTCATCTCCTCCGCATCGGTCACATCGGCCACGCGCACCTCCAGATTCTCGGGTCCGGCGCGCATGCGCGTTTCGGCCTGCAATTCATACAATCCGGTTTCATTCAGATCAACGGCCAGCACTCGTTCGGGGTCAAACGCCAGCGCTTGCCGACATAGCTCCGCGCCGATCGAACCAGCCCCACCGGTCACCAGCACAGTGCGTCCGTGGAGCATGCCTCGGCAGGCTTCGATATCAATCTCAGTGGGCGCGCGCCCGAGAAGGTCATGCACAGTCACATCACGCACCAGCGGCAATTGGGGGCTCTCGGCAAGCGATTCGAACACGTCCGGAACAATCTGTATGCGTGCTGGAGTGCCTTGGCATACTCCCAGAATCTCACGGAACTGTTGACCGGAAATGGCGTGGATGGCCAGAACAATCAGCTCAACACCATGGAGGACGACCAACTCTAGAAGTTGCTCCCGCCCTCCGAGAATCGGGATTCCGTGCACATTGAATCCATGCTTGTCCACGTCGTCATCGATGAAGCCCACCACCTGATAACCGCGGCCGCCCCCCCGATTCTGAAGTTGCCAGGAAAGCGATTGCCCGGTCTCGCCGGCGCCCACAATCAGCGCCCTGATTGGCCCCCTGCCCGTCGCGCCTTGCTCCCGAGCGCGCCGCAAGCGAAAGAGCAGGCTGACGAGCAGACGGGTGCGATAACGCAGCACAGTGAACCCGGCCACCGAAAGGAAACCGCCTAGAGCCAGCGCGCTCAAGGGCAGCGGCCGGATTGTGGGTTCCAGCGGCTCCAGCCGGGCAGCCGGCAGTATATCCAGCAGCATCAGCGGGATGGTTGCGCCCAGCCAGGCTTGCACCACAATTAGCGCATCGGGGGCGCTGGCGAATCGCCACAGGCGACTATACATTCCGGCCCAGTGATTAGCGACAAGATGCAGCAGCACAATCACGGGGATGAATTTGCTCCATGCCAGCAAATAATGCGCACTCGGCGCAGCACCGGAGAAACGCCCTGTTAACGCCACCCAATAGGCCACCACCACAATGACAGCGTCACCGAGCAGATACCAGCCGGAGCGGCGCATGAATCGCGCGAGTGTTACCCGGAGAGATGTCATGAATTCACAATTATAACTACAACTTGTCGAGCCATTGCG
>Ga0187827_10004767_pt1 | contig 16418 bp, 16 predicted proteins | sample ETNtaG_39_FD_167969 | JGI IMG/M metagenome (GOLD analysis project Ga0187827, IMG submission 167969) | Marine microbial and viral communities from oxygen minimum zone, Eastern Pacific Ocean - ETNP2014_SV_150_PacBio MetaG (Illumina Assembly) | ecosystem: Environmental > Aquatic > Marine > Hypoxic...
AAAAACCCTATCTGCATCTTTGCAGATGCAGATTTTGATAAGTCTGTAAGTATGGCTGCTCGTGCCGCATTTACCAATCAAGGTCAAATTTGTTTGTGTGGTTCTCGTCTTTTTGTTCAAGAAGAAATTTACGATAAATTTAAAGACGCTTTAGTTGCCAAAACAGCAAAACTAAAAGTAGGTAATCCAAAAGATATGTCTTCTAATTTAGGAGCAGTAGTTTCCAAAGATCATATGGAGAAAATACTAGAAAAAATTGAACTAGCAGAAACTTTAGGAGGAAAGATTTTAATTGGAGGAAAAAGAGAAATACTAAAAGGAGATTTAAAAAATGGATACTATGTTCAACCAACAATTATAGAGGGACTTTCTTCTGATTGCGATATTAATCAAGAGGAAATATTTGGTCCTGTTGTTTCTTTAATTCCTTTCAAAACTGAGGAAGAAGTTGTTGAGATGGCAAATTCTACAAAATACGGATTATCGGCTTCTATATTTACTGAGAATATAAGCAAAGCACACAGAGTTGCTGCAAATATCGACTCAGGAATTGTTTGGATAAACACTTGGCTTTTAAGAGATTTAAGAATCCCATTTGGAGGAATGAAACACTCTGGAATGGGAAGAGAGGGTGGATTTAAATCTCTTCAGTTTTTTACAGAGCCTAAAAATGTTTGTGTTAAAATTTAAAATGGAAATACAAGTCTCACATATAAAATTAGTTGATGCGGAGGAAATTCGTTCTTTACGACATAAGATGCTCCGTCAAGGACAAGATTTTTCAACTACATCTTATGATAGAGATAATGAAAAAGACACTTTCCATTTGGGAGTTATTCGAGAAAACAATATAGTAAGTTGCTCAACTTTTTATCCAGAACAAACAGATAAAATACCATCAACAACTGCATATAGATTAAGAGGTATGGCAACTGATTATAATTTTCAAAGAAAAGGTTACGCCTCAGATTTGATGGAAGAATCATTTAACGAACTCAAAGAAAAAGAATGTGATTTATTATGGTGCAATGCTCGTTTAGTAGCCGTCAATTTTTATAAGTCATTAGGATTTAAGATTAATGGAGAATTATTTGATATAGTAGGAATAGGGCCTCATTATTATATGTATAAAGAAATTTAAAGATATGAACGGAGAAAAATTCAATTCAGATAGAGCCCCTGTGGCAGTTGGCTTATATCCTCATGCTCGTAAAGTTGGGAATTTGTTATTTTTATCTGGAGTTGGCCCAAGAAAAGAAGGACAAACAGAAATTCCTGGAGTTACACTAAATGCTAGTGGAGAGATAGAAAATTATGATATTGAAGCCCAATGTCATTCCGTTTTTGATAACATTCGTTTTATATTGGAAGACGCAGGTTCTTCTTGGGACAATATTGTAGATGTTCAGGTTTTTCTTACCAATATGAAGGATGATTTTAAAACTTACAATAAAATATATGCGGTATATTTTAAGGATAATCAACCCTCTAGAACCACTATTGAAATAAAGAGTTTGCCAACTCCTATTGCAATAGAATTAAAAATAATAGCAACCATTGAAAACTAAAATTATGAAAATAAGAAGACCTTTTAATTTCCAGAAATGGATAGACAACAACAGAGAATTACTAAAGCCACCTGTAGGGAATAAGTGTATTTATCCAGAATCAGAAGATTTTATTATCATGGTAGTAGGTGGTCCTAACATCAGAAAAGATTATCATTATAACGAAACAGAAGAATTTTTTTACCAAATAAAGGGAGATATTGTAGTGGGGATTCAAGAAGACGGAAAAGCTGTGGAAGTGCCAATTAAAGAAGGGGAAATCTTTTTATTACCTCCAGAAGTTCCTCACTCTCCAAAAAGATCAGATGGCTCAATTGGCTTAGTAATTGAAGCAAAACGAAAAGAAGGAGAAATGGATGGATTACAATGGTATTGTGAAAACTGTAATCATCAATTACATAGCATAATGTTTAAACTAACTAATGTAGAAAAAGATTTTCAACCCAGATTTAAAGAATTTTATAGATCTCAAGAGTTGAGAACTTGTGATAATTGTGGTGCTGAGATGGAAATAGACGAAAGGTTTATTTAGATAACATGAATAAGCTCTTCACAATAGATATTCATACTCATATTTTACCAAAAAATATTCCAGATTTCAATAAAAAGTTTGGTTATGGAGAGTTTATTCAATTAGAACATCATAAACCTTGCTGTGCTAAAATGATGATGAATAATCAATTCTTTAGAGAGGTGGAATCTAATTGTTGGGATGGAGAAGAAAGAATAAAAGAGTGTGATCATCAGAATGTAGATGTTCAGGTACTTTCAACGGTTCCGGTCATGTTTTCTTATTGGACAAGTTCGAAAGATGGTTTAGAAATTTCCAAATTTTTAAATGATGATATAATAAAAGTAGTGGATAGAGATCCTAAACGATTTGTAGGGCTTGGTAATATTCCCATGCAAGATACCAAAATTGCAATTCGGGAACTTGAAAGGTGCAAATCTATTGGTATGAAAGGAATCCAGATTGGTTCACACATCAATGATTTAAACTTGGACGAACCTGCCTTTTTTCCTATTTATCAAGCTTGTGAAGAGTTGGATATGTCAATTTTTGTTCATCCTTGGTGGTGGATGGCTAAAGAGAAAATGGAGAAATATTGGCTCTCTTGGTTAGTGGGGATGCCCATGGAAACTTCTCTTGCAATTTGTTCTATGATTTTTAGTGGGGTGTTTGAGAAATTGCCAAAACTCAGAGTTGCCTTTGCTCATGGTGGAGGTTCTTTCCCTTCAACAATTGGTAGAATTGAACATGGATTTAATGTTCGACCGGATTTGGTAGCGGTGGATAATAATGTGAATCCTAAAGATTATTTAGGAGAATTTTGGTTGGATTCTCTAGTTCATGATGATAAAATGTTAGAATATATTGTGGAACTTGTTGGGGAAGATAAAGTGGCACTTGGAACAGATTATCCTTTTCCACTTGGAGAGTTGGAACCTGGAAAATTAATTCATGGAATGCCTTTCCCAATAAAAGTAAAAGAGAAATTACTCTCTACAAATGCTCTGAATTGGCTAAATATGAAAAAAGAAGATTTCATATAATGAAAGCAGAGGTTCAAATTGGAAATAAAAAATATAAAGTTGATTTCTCAAAAGGAATTGATATTTCTATTCCTCTAAATTTTAATGGAGAGCAGCCCAATACTTATAGAGTAGGCCAAGCAAGTTCAAAGCCATATCAAGATGGAAAATTTATTGGTGACACAAGAAAAGGAGGTCCTTGTAATTTTGAAACTTATAGTTTCACTCCTCATTGTAACGGGACACATACCGAATGCATTGGTCATATTACTAACGAAAGAATTGATATTTTGTCCTCTTTAAATGAGGAAATGATCCCATCCATTCTTATTTCTGTTGCTCCAGAAAATACAACCGAAAACTATACTCCTAAATTAAACACAGAAGATTTAGTAATTACAAAACATAAGTTAGAAAATAAACTAAAAGGGATAAATCCTGAATTTTTGAAAGGACTTATTCTTCGAACACTACCAAATTCTGAAAATAAAAAAAGTAAAGATTATATGAGAGATCCTTCTGAATTTTTCAGTATTGATGCAATGGAATATATTGTAAGTTTGGGAGTAGAACATTTGTTAGTGGATACTCCTTCGGTAGACAGATTATTAGATGATGGCCATCTTTCATCTCATAATATATTTTGGGAGACAAAAGAGAAAGAACTCAATACGAATACCAAACACAAAACCATCACAGAAATGATTTTTGCTTCTGAAAGTGTTAAAGATGGAAGCTATTTATTAAATCTGCAAATTCCAGCATTTGTATCGGATGCAGCCCCAAGCAGACCTATTTTATATAAAGTAAATGACTTATAAAAACACAGAAGAATTTGCTTTACAGCTAGATGAGAATGATGAGCTAAAACATTACCGAAATGAGTTTCATATTCCGTTAAAAAAAAATGGAGAGGAGCATATCTACCTTTGTGGGAACTCATTGGGATTACAATTAAAACGAACAGCAAAATTTATAAATCAAGAGTTAGAAGATTGGGCAACCTTTGGCGTAGAAGGACATTCTAATGCTAAAAATCCTTGGATACCTTATCACGAATTCTTAACAAAAAGTTACGCAAAAATTGTAGGAGCAAAACCAACTGAGGTAGTAGCAATGAACACTCTCACTGTAAACCTACATTTAATGATGGTTTCTTTTTATAGACCAACTAAAAATAGACATAAAATAATTATTGAAGAAGACGCATTTCCTTCTGATATATATGCTGTAGAATCACAAATAAAATACCATGGATATTCAATTGAAGAGTCTTTAATAAAGCTTACTCCAAGAGATGGGGAGTCGGTAATACGAACAGAAGATATTGAAGTAATAATTGAAAGAGAAGGAGATAAAATTGCACTTATTATGTTAGGAGGAGTGAACTACTATACAGGTCAGGTTTTTGATTTTGAAAGAATTACAAAATTAGGACATCTAAAAGGAATTAATGTTGGATTTGATTTAGCACATGCAGCTGGAAATATAAAATTAGAACTGAATAATTGGGGAGTTGATTTTGCTGTTTGGTGTTCTTATAAATATCTAAATTCAGGACCAGGATCAGTAGCAGCAGCTTTTGTACATGAGAAACATCATAATTCTCATATGCCAAGATTTGCAGGATGGTGGGGTCACAATAAAGAAGATCGTTTTGAAATGCCAGATAAATTTAATCCAATAAAATCAGCAGAAGGGTGGCAATTGAGCAACCCTCCAATTTTATCCTTAGCTGCAATCCGTGCTTCTCTTTCTGTTTTTGATGAGGCAGGAATGGATAAGTTGATTGCAAAATCTAAAAAAATAACAGATTATCTCTTATTCTTATTAAATACAATTGAAACAGAAAGAATAGAAATCATTACGCCAAAACAAAGAGGTTGTCAAATTTCTATTAGAGTGAAAAACGGAAACAAAGAATTATTTGATAAAATAACGGAAAAAGGAGTAGTTGCAGATTGGCGAGAGCCGGACGTAATACGTATAGCTCCTGTTCCACTTTATAATAGTTTTTCAGATGTATTTAATTTTTACAATATATTAAAGGTCATAATCTAATGAAGAACGACATTACCATTGTTGGTGCCGGATTAGTAGGTTCGCTTTGTGCTGTATATATGACAAAAAGAGGATACAGGGTTACTATCTTTGAGAGAAGAAAAGACTTGCGTTCTGAAATTATTACGGCTGGGAAATCCATTAATTTAGCACTATCAGAAAGAGGATGGACTGCCTTAAAAAAGGTAGGAATTGATCAGCAGGTGATGAAAATTGCTATACCAATGTATAAGCGCATAATGCATGATATGGAAAGTAATTTAAGTGAACAACCTTATGGAAATCAAGGGCAAGCTATTTATTCTGTTTCTAGGGCGCAATTAAATGTACTTATGATGGAGATAGCCGAAAAGAATGGAGCAAAACTTCATTTTAATGAGCAATGTGTAGGAGCTAATCTGGAAGAGGCAATTGCCACTTTTGAGAACACAAAGACCGCTACAAAACAAGAGATCTCAGCAGATTTACTTATCGGTGCAGATGGTTCTTTATCAGCTGTTCGGGAACAAATGGTTAAAAAATATCAACATGACTATGAGTATAATGAAATTGAACACGACTATAAAGAATTACTAATTCCTGCAGGAAAAAATTGTACGCACTTATTAGAGAAAAACGCTTTACACATCTGGCCAAGAGGAAACTTTATGCTTATAGCATTGGCTAACCTAGATGGAAGTTTTACTTGTACCTTATTTGCTCCAAAAAAAGGGGAAAATTCATTTGAAGAATTGAATTCAAAACAAGAGATTAAAAATTATTTTACAACCATTTTCCCTGATTTCGTTTCTCTTGTTCCAAATTTATATCAGCAGTGGAATGCTAATCCAACGTCCGATTTAGGTATTGTAAAAACTTTTCCTTGGCACGTAAAAGATGCCTCTATAATTATTGGTGATGCAGCACATGCTACCGTTCCTTTTTACGGGCAAGGTATGAATGCTGGTTTTGAAGATTGCAGAATTTTGGATGAACTATTAGATAAGCATAAGGATAATCTTGATATATGTTTTAATGAATACTCAAGAGTTAGAAAACCAAATGGAGATGGTGTGCAAGATTTGTCTATGCAAAACTTTGTAGTAATGCGTGATAAAACTGCTGACCCTAAATTTTTACTACAGAAAAAAATAGAAAAGAAATTTGCCAATCTATATCCTGATAAATGGACTCCACTTTATTCTATGGTTAGTTTTACTAACATCCCTTATGCTGAGGCCTGGGAGATTGGGATGAAACAAGAAAAACTCATGCAGAATATTATGAGCACTCCTAATATTGAAAAAATATGGGAGAGTGACGAAATAATGCAAAAAATGTGTATTTTAATGTAGTTTATGTGCATTTTTTAGTATTTTAGTGCTTTTTTATGTCATTTTAGTAGTTCTTAAAAGTGCTATTTTGATACTTTTTAACAAAATCCCTTTTTCTTAAAATATAAAAAGCAAAAGAATTGCATAAAAATACACTATTTTGCAATAAAATACCATTATTATACACAATAATGACATTTTATTGCAAAAGAATGCGCATTTCTATTTCAAGAAATATAAAATTTTCAAAATAGCTTGTAAGTTGCCAAACTTTTATTTGACTAAATATTTTACCAAAGAAGTGGATTGTGACTATATGCACTAAAACCATCTACGTATAGCCCTCATTGTTTATGTTAATTATTTTTTTAAATAGCGATTTAATTTGTTAGTTTTGTGATATGAAAAAATTACTATTCATAGTATTACTCACGATACCATTCATTGGATTTGGACAGAGTGAAGGAAAAATTGAATATTGGGATAATGGTCAAGTGTTATCTCAAATACATTATTCAGACGGGAAGAGAGATGGTTCGTGTAGACATTGGTATAAAAATGCTCAACTAATGTTTGAGGGATTCTACAAAAATGGTAAGATGACAGGACCTTGGATCTCTTATCATGAAAATGGTCAAATAGAAAGTCATGGGATTTACAAGTATACTGAATCAGGAATGTATAGTAGAAAAGATGGGAGTTGGAAATATTATTATGATAATGGTCAATTACAAAGAGAGTCTATCATTAAAGATGGTGTTGAAGAACTAAAATTCTATGACAAACAAGGTAATTTAACTCCTATGGGAAATGGTTGTTAAGTAGGGGTCAACCTAAAATACCCTACTACTCCACCGTAACCGACTTTTTTCGAAATGACGTACCTGACCCTAAAATGAAAAAAATAGATTAATAATGAAAAAACTACTGCTGATATTACTTTATAGTTTTATTTTCTTTTCTTGCCATAAAGAACATAAAAAAACAATTATCCTATCCAAAGCATCTTTAAATTATATAAAATGGATAGAAGATGAGGATGTAATTATATTAGATGCCTATACCATAAAGAATACCGACAGTATTTTAGCATTAGCTGATGGCATCATCTTAACCGGAGGAGAGGACATAAACCCTCTTGAGTATGATGATACAAGCAATATTAAAGTTTGTGGGAAGATTAATTTTTCAAGAGATACCTTAGAGAGAAAATTATTTGATTTTGCCTTTAACAACAAACTTCCTCTTGTTGGCGTTTGCAGAGGTATGCAAATGATGAATGTTGCAAGCGGAGGAACACTTTATGGTGATATTCCATCAGAAATTGGAACAACAGTCATCCACCGAAACAATGGAGAAGTAATGCATGAAATTGCATTAAGTCGCAACAATCCGTATTACACTAATTTAATTTTTCCATTATTAAAAGATACTTTTTTGGTAAATTCTTGGCACCATCAAGGGCTTAAAGATATTTCTGAAAACCTACTTATTATTGCTCACTCTTATGATGGTTTGCCGGAGGCTACTGTAATGGATACCTCTGCTCATCCTTTTATGATTGCTGTGCAATTTCATCCTGAGCGCTTGGGAAAAGACAATGCAATTCATCAACAGATGCGTTCTAGTTTTTTCCATGCTATTTCTAACTAAGCCCCTACTTTTTCTATCTTTGCTCACCTATGAAAGGAAAAAAAACAGTACTTATTATTTTAGATGGTTGGGGGCATGGCGATAAAACAAAATCAGATGCCATACACAATGCCAACACTCCTTTTGTAGATTCTCTTTACAGTAAATATCCATATTGTGAACTCTTAACAGATGGCGAAAACGTGGGACTTCCTAAAGGGCAAATGGGAAATTCAGAAGTAGGACATCTTAATATTGGAGCAGGTAGAATTGTATATCAGAATTTAGTAAAAATCAATCGTGCTTGTGAGAGTAATTCTATTTCGGAGGAAGAAAATTTACAAAACTCTTTTGCTTATACAAAAGAAAATAATAAAACACTACATCTAATTGGGTTAGTTTCTGATGGAGGAATTCATTCCCACCAAAATCATCTTTATAAATTGTGTGAACTAGCAAGTAAAGCTGGAGTAGACAATGTTTTTGTTCACGCTTTTACAGATGGCAGAGATTGTGATCCTAAAAGTGGAAAAGGGTTTATTCAAGATTTAGGGAAGAATTTATTTGGAGCAAAAATTGCATCAGTTTGCGGAAGGTATTACGCAATGGATAGAGATAAAAGATGGGAGAGAATAAAAATGGCTTATGATTTGATGGTAAATGGAATCGGAGAAAAGTCAATAGATTTAAGCGAAAGTATTCAGCAATCTTACGAAAATGGCATAACGGATGAATTTATCAAGCCAATTATTTCAGTTGATGAAAACGATAAGTCAATCACAAAAATAAAAGAAGGTGATGCAGTGATTTGTTTTAATTTCCGAACGGATAGATGTAGAGAAATTACTACTGTTTTAACACAAAAAGATATGCCAGATTTTAAAATGACCACTTTGAATCTGCATTACACCACCCTTACGAATTATGACGATACTTTTAAAAATGTTAATGTAATTTACGAAAAGGATAATATCAAAAATACTTTGGGAGAAGTTTTAGAGCAAAACAATAAATCTCAAATCCGAATTGCAGAAACGGAGAAATACCCTCATGTTACTTTTTTCTTTTCAGGAGGTAGGGAAAAAGAATTTGTTAGGGAGAAACGCTTAATGGTGAAGTCCCCAAAAGTAGCTACCTATGATTTACAGCCCGAAATGAGTGCCCCTGAAGTTACTTCTACCATTGTATCGGAATTGGAGAAAGGAGAAACAGATTTTATTTGCCTTAACTTTGCAAATCCAGATATGGTAGGACATACTGGGGACTATAATGCAATAATGAAAGCAGTGGAAACAGTAGATGATTGTACCAAACAAGTGGTTGAAGTAGGGCTGCTAAACGACTATGCTTTTGTTATTATTTCTGATCATGGAAATGCAGATTTTGCAATAAATCCTGATGGTTCTCCAAACACAGCACATAGCACCAATCCTGTTCCTTGTTTTACAATCAACACAGGATTCGAAAAAATAGAAAATGGTATTTTAGGAGATGTTGCTCCTACAATCTTAAAAATAATGGAAGTAGAAGTCCCAGAAGAAATGACGGGAGAGATATTAATAAAATAAAAAATGGAACATATAAATAATTATATAAAAGAGCATAAAGACAGATTTATTAACGAACTAATAGAACTATTAAAAATACCTTCCATTTCTGCTGATCCAAAATATGCTGATGATGTGGCGAATTGTGCCAATGCAGTTGCAAAATCATTAATAGATGCAGGAGCAGAAAATGTAGAGGTTTGTAAAACTGCAGGACATCCAATTGTTTATGGAGAAAAAATTATTGGCTCTAATCTACCAACAGTTTTAATCTATGGACATTATGATGTTCAGCCAGCAGATCCTTTGGAATTATGGGAGAACGGACCTTTTGAACCAGTTATAAACACAACAGAAAAACATCCTGATGGTGCAATTTTTGCTAGAGGAGCCTGTGATGACAAGGGACAGTTTTACTCTCATGTAAAAGCTTTTGAAATCATGATAAATACCGGCACTCTACCTTGTAATGTAAAATTTATGATTGAAGGAGAGGAAGAGGTTGGTTCAGAAAATCTAGGTGTTTTTGTTAAAGCAAATAAGGCAAGATTAAAATCGGATACTATTTTGATTTCAGATACTGGGATTATTGCCAATGATACACCATCTATCACCACAGGACTTAAAGGGTTGAGTTATCTTGAAGTAGAAGTTACAGGGCCTAATCGTGATTTACATTCCGGATTATATGGAGGCGCAGTTGCGAATCCTATCAATATATTATGTGAGATGATTGCAAAAATGAAAGATGAAAACAATCATATTACTATTCCTGGTTTTTACAATAATGTTATAAATTTATCAGCAGATGAAAGAGCCGATATTGCAAGAGCTCCTTTCTCATTAAATGCTTACAAAAAAGCATTGGATTTATCTGACATCCATGGAGAAGAAGGTTTTACAACTATGGAGAGAACAGGGATAAGACCTACATTAGATGTTAATGGAATCTGGGGAGGATATATTGGTGAAGGAGCTAAAACAGTAATTGCATCAAAAGCATTTGCAAAAATTTCTATGCGATTAGTTCCTAAACAAACGGATGAAGAAATAACAGAGAAATTCACTAACTATTTTAAAAGTATTGCCCCGAAATCAGTAAAAGTGAAAGTAATGCCACACCATGGAGGAGAGCCTTATGTTTCACCAACTGATATTCCTGCTTATTTAGCAGCAAGCAAAGCAATGAAAATTACTTATGGCAAAAAACCAGTCCCTGTAAAAAGTGGAGGAAGCATTCCTATTGTTGCTCTTTTTGAGAAAGAATTAGGAGTAAAATCTATATTACTTGGTTTTGGTCTGGATTCGGATGCTATTCACTCTCCGAATGAGCATTATGGCATTTTTAATTATTTAAAAGGTATTGAAACTATTCCTCATTTCTTTGATAATTATTCTAAAGCACTATAAAACATAAAATGCGATATTTTATTTTTATAGTAATCTTACTTTTTTTTACAATTTCTTGTAATAGCCAACCAAAAAAAAATGAAATGAAAGAGAAACATAAATATACTAACTCTCTTGTAAATGAAACAAGTCCTTATCTTTTGCAACACGCTCATAACCCTGTGGATTGGCATCCATGGGATGAAAAAACTTTAGTAAAAGCCCAAAAAGAAGATAAGTTGTTACTTATCAGTATTGGTTATTCAGCTTGCCATTGGTGTCATGTAATGGAACATGAAAGTTTTGAAGATGAAGATGTAGCAAAAATTATGAATAAAAATTTTATTTGCATTAAAGTAGATAGAGAAGAAAGACCAGATGTAGATCAGATTTATATGACTGCCGTTCAGCTGATGCAACAAAGAGGAGGTTGGCCACTGAATTGCATAGCACTCCCTGATGGAAGGCCATTTTGGGGTGGGACATATTTTAGAAAAGACGAATGGAAAAAACAAATTGTAGGACTTGCAAATGCATATCAAAACAACAGAGTAAAAGTTTTAGAGTATGCGGAGAAATTATCTAAAGGAATTCAGCAAGCAGAAATGGTAGTGAGAAACACAAAAAAAGAAAATTTTTCTTGGAAAGATGTAAATAATATGGTTTCTCCTTGGGCTGAGCGATTTGACAACTCAGAAGGAGGAAGTGATGGAGCTCCTAAATTTCCTATGCCAAATGCTTATGCTTTTTTGCTAAGATATGCGCACTTATCTAATAATAAAGCCGTGTTAGAGCATGTTGAACTTACACTTAATAAAATGGCTTTTGGCGGAATTTATGATCAAATTGGAGGCGGATTTACTAGGTATTCAACTGATAGATCTTGGAAAGCGCCTCATTTTGAAAAAATGCTTTATGATAACGGACAATTAGTAAGCCTTTATTCTGAAGGATATTTGAAATTTAAAAATCCTCTTTATAAGGATATTGTTTTTGAAACCTTAGAATTTGTAGAAAGAGAATTATTAGATGAAACTGGCGCTTTCTATTCTGCATTAGATGCAGATAGTGAAGGAGAGGAAGGAAAGTTTTATGTGTGGAATGAAACAGAATTAAAAATCTTTATTTGTGAGGATTTTGAGCTTTTTAGAGACTATTACAATATAAACAACAAAGGTCTTTGGGAACACGGAAATTATATTCTACTAAGGAAAAAATCAAAACAGGAAATTGCAAAAAAGCATAAAGTTTTAGTTCCTGATTTAAATATTAAAATCGAAAATTGGAAGAAAATCCTGATGTCTGAAAGAAATAAAAGAATACGACCAGGACTGGATGATAAATCCTTAACCTCTTGGAATTCTCTTATGCTAAAAGGATATATTGATGCCTATATGGCTTTTGGTAAAAAACATCATTTGGATGTTGCTTTAAAAAATGCCAATTTTATTGCTAATACACAATTGCAAACTGATGGAAAATTATGGCATTCATATAAGAATGGAAGATCAACTATAAATGCATATCTGGAAGATTACTCCATTACTATTGCTACATTTATTCGTTTGTATGAAGCAACTTTTGATGAAAAATGGCTCAACTTAGCAAATAAAATGACGCAGTACGCTACATCTCATTTTTATGATAAAAATTCTGGAATGTTCTTCTTCACTTCTGATTTGGATCCGCAATTAGTTGCCCGAAAAATGGAAATAAATGACAATGTAATTCCGGCATCTAATTCTGTAATGGCAAATTCCCTTTACGATTTAGGAACTATCTTAGACAAAGAACATTACAAGAAAATGAGCCGAACAATGCTTAATAATGTAAAGGAAAATATGAGTTCATACGGATCAGGATATGCAAATTATGCTAATCTAATGCTTAAGCTAATTCATCCTTATTATGAAGTTGCAGTTGTGGGAAAAGAAGCAAATGATAAATGTTTGGAAATAAACAAAGAATACAAACCAAATAAATTATTTATTGGCAGTTTTGTAAAGAGCAAGATGCCACTACTTGAAGGGAAATTTATTGAAGGGCAAACCATGATTTATGTCTGCGAAAATAAAGTGTGCCAAATGCCTACTAATAAGATTATACAAGCAATAAAACTTTTAAAGTAATGGAGATATTTTTTGAGGAGAAACAGAAATTTAATCAATGGTGGCTATGGATAATATTGCTTGTATTCCCTATACTTTCAATACTTCCTTTTGATGGAAATGAAATAAATCACTACTACGTATTTATAGGACTCGCCATTCCTCTCATTTTCTATTTTCTTGAATTAAGAACTTTTGTGACAAAGGAAGGATTACATTATCAGTTTTTCCCTTTTCATTTTAAAAAGTATCTTGTTAAAATAGAGGAAATTGAAAAAGTTGAAGCCTTGCAATACAAACCGCTTGGCGATTATGGTGGCTGGGGTATTCGTTACGGATTTAAGGGGAAAGCTTATAATGTTAGCGGAAATAAGGGCATAAAAGTCCACTTATCAAATGGAAGAAATATCCTTTTTGGAAGCCAGAAATACAAAGAATTGGAGAAAGTTTTGAGATACATTAAGAAACAATAATCAAAAAGTAATTTTTCTTTCCTTTTTGCGCTAAAATGTATTTCCCATTTAACAAATTATTTTCTGAAAGCTGAAAATCTTCTGTAATTCTTTCTTTATTTATCCTAACAGCATTGGATTGCATCAGTCGCCTTGCTTCACCTTTAGATGCAAAAACTTGTGTTTTTTCAGCAAGAACATCCAAAATACCCACACTTAAACCTGCTTTAGTCATCTCAAATTGTGGCACGCCTTCAAATACGGAAAGAAACGTATCTTCATCTAAGTTCTTTAAATCTTTAGCAGTTGAGTTTCCAAACAAAATGGAAGATGCTTTTATTGCCATTTCCAAATCTTCTTTACTATGAACCCTTGTAGTTACTTCATTAGCTATTGCATTTTGCAAAATTCTTAAATGAGGTGTTTCTTCATGTTCAGCAGTAAGTTTAGAAATTTCTTCTTGGGTTTTAAGTGTAAAAATCTTGATGAAATTCTTAGCATCCTCATCAGAAGAATTGAGCCAAAATTGGTAAAATTTATAGGGAGATGTTTTTGTTTTATCTAACCAAACATTTCCTTCTTCCGTCTTTCCAAACTTTCCTCCATCTGACTTTTGAATAAGCGGAGTGGTTACAGCAAATGCTTGTCCTTCTCCTTTTCTTCTAATAAGTTCTGTTCCGGTTACAATATTTCCCCATTGATCAGATCCTCCTAATTGCACTTTGCAATTTTTGTTTTTCCAAAGCCAATAAAAATCATATCCTTGTACTAATTGGTACGAAAATTCAGTGAAACTCATTCCTGTATCTAAACGAGATTTTACAGAATCTTTCGCCAACATATAGTTGATTGAAATGTGTTTACCAACACCCCGAATAAAATCCAAAAAAGAAAACTCTTTAATCCAATCGTAATTATTTACAACCTCAGCAGAGTTTGCCCCACAATCAAAATCAAGGAATTGTTCTAGTTGTTTTTGCATGCAAACAAGATTGTTATTTAATGTTTTTTCATCTAACAAATTACGCTCCTTACTTTTTCCTGAAGGATCACCAACCATACCAGTTGCACCACCAATCAATGCAAGCGGTTTATGTCCTGCTTTTTGTAAATGAACTAAGATCATAATTTGCACCAAACTACCAATATGAAGTGAATCAGATGTAGGGTCAAAACCAATATAAGCAGAAGTCATTTCTTTTTCAAATTGTTCCTGAGTGCCTGGCATGATGTCTTGCATCATTCCCCTCCATCTTAATTCTTCTGTAAAGCTCATTGCTTATTTTTTTGTCAAAAATAGACAAATTATTAAATCTATGTACTAAAAGCTGAAGTCATATAAGCGATAACTAGCAACTAAATGTATCTTTGCACTATGATATTTGTTACAGGTGGCACTGGTTTAGTAGGATCGCATATATTGCTAAAATTATCTCAGAAAGGAAAAGCATTTAAGTCACTAAAAAGGCCGTCTTCATCTTTGAAGATTTGTAAAAAGATTTTTTCTTATTATAAAGCGGATGATCTATTTGCTAAAATAAATTGGGTTGATGGCGATATAAATGATATCCCCTCTTTGGAAAATGGAATGCAAGATTGTGATATGCTCTTACACTGCACTGGCTTGGTTTCTTTTTCCCCTTCTGATGCTGAGCTTTTAAAAAAAGTAAATATTGAGGGAACTGCAAATATTGTTAATGTAGCGCTCTCAAGAGATATTAAGAAACTAGGTTATGTAAGCTCTATTGCTACTTTAGGACGAAATTCTACTGATAAAATTGTGGATGAAGAATGTCATTTTAAAGTAACCAAATTAGATAGTAATTATGCACTTAGCAAATATTATGCCGAGCAAGAGGTTTGGCGAGCAGTAGAGGAAGGATTGGATGCAGTAATTGTAAATCCTTCATTTATTTTGGGCCCTGGAGATTGGACAAAAGGAAGTTCTCAAATTTTTGAGAAAATCTATAATGGATTAAAGTATTATACTAGTGGTAGTACAGGTTATGTTGATGTAGATGATGTTGCGGAAGCCTTACTTCAGCTATTTTTCTCGGATATAAAAAATGAGCGATTTATTATAAATGGAGCAAACCTAAAATACCGTGATTGTTTTGATAAAATTGCTGAAATTTTTAAAAAACCAAAAGCAACTATTAAAATCACTCCTTTTCTTAAAGAAATAGCTTGGAGATTAGAGGCAGTTCGTTCTTTTATTTCTGGAAAAAGCCCACTGCTAACTAAAGAAACTGCCAATAGTGCTATGACGACTAGTAAATTTTCTTCAGATAAAATTGAAAAAGCCATTAGCTTTAAGTTTATCAATATTGATGTGACAATAAAAAAGTATTCTGATTGGTTTATTTCTGATCTAATGCAGAACGATCCTTAGTTAGTTTCTCTAAAACATTTGTGTAAATTTTCTCTAACTTTTCTGGATTTTGAGCATAAAAATTCAGTGTTTTTTCAAACTTCTCTTTAGATATATTGTGTTTTTTGTATACAGAAGTATACGAATTCGATAGTTCATCCTTTGCCTTCTCTATATCTTTGTTTTTTTTTAATTCAAAGTTGGCTTCAGCTAAATGAATTTCTTGTAATACAATTCCAAATTCATTTTCCGAAAGGATATCTTTCGGAAGATTTTCTTTTTGCTCTGCACATGCAAATAATAAACAAAGTAATATTAAAAAATTTAACTTCATAAAACAAAGATATTGTAAATTGCTTTCTTATTTGTGTATCTTTGCCCGAATTATTAACCAACCAAACTTTAAGTCATGAAAAAATTAATGTATTTATTTGTTACAGGAGC